>Ga0129336_10000057_pt1 | contig 47613 bp, 45 predicted proteins | sample CPB6_02_DNA_FD_96878 | JGI IMG/M metagenome (GOLD analysis project Ga0129336, IMG submission 96878) | Freshwater to marine salinity gradient microbial communities from Chesapeake Bay, USA - CPBay_Sum_0.6_0.2_DNA | ecosystem: Environmental > Aquatic > Marine > Coastal | place: USA: Chesapeake...
ATGTACCAAATGATGCAACTGTTTTTCTTACTAATGAATGATAGAATGTTGAAAACATCAGTAATTACCTTGTGAGAATGGATCTTTTTCCGTAAAATCTATAATATTGTCTGCCTCTAATTGCAATTCATCATTATCATCTTCGGTCTTAATATCTTTAATATACTTACCATCCGGATCAGAATCTGTGCCAACAGTTGCAACAATATCTTCTTCAATCTTATCAATTTCTGTGTGGCCGGTGTTAATTTCTTCCATAGAGTATTTAAACAGCTCACAATTAACCGAATATGTATATAGTTTTCCTTGTTGGAAAAACACATTGTGTGAATCAACATATTTTATTTCAAACAATGCTTTTGACAATGGAAAATATATAAGATCACCTATCATAGGTGCAGTCAATAATATAGGTCTATCTGTAAAAGCAGGCATTTTACTTGCTTCTTCTAAAAATCTTTTTTTAGATATTGTTAAAGTTACATTGTGTTGGACTTCCATTCCAAATTTAGATATAAGAAGCCCCTCTCCTTCGAATCCTGTAGCATTTTCTATAAATGCTTCAATTTTAAATGTATCTTTAAAATAACTTAGTTGATCTTCTCCGAATATAACATCTTTATTTAAAAATCTTCTAGGTAAATAATAAACATCTAACCCATACATTTTTATAGATTCAATTGAAAGATCTTCAAGTAAATCTTGTGTTGGTTTATATGATAAATTATTTACAAATGGATTTGTTGTCATTTATTAGCCTACCATGAATCCGGGTGGGAGTTCGTATTTACTTTGTATCTGTTCTTCTATTTGTTGCATCTCTTGTCTGGATTCTGTTAGAATAGTTGCAGCGTCAAACGTAACTCCTCCGGGTAAACTGACTCCCGAATATTTTGATAAATTCTGGCCCCATTGAAATTTAATTATTGCTGTGCAATATTTTTTAAGCAACCAATCATTAAAAATTTCAGTATATATGTTGGGATCTAATATTTTATATGCTTCAAAAAGTAAATATGCACCAACATGTGTTTGCGTTTTCCAATCCATATTGATATAAATTCTATTTGTAACTCTGCTAAACTCTAAAGTTTTTTCTGGAGTTAACATATCTTGTAACATCTGCATATGTCTTCTGGTAATATCATACGATATAAGACTATCGCTGTAAGTATTTGTTCTTAACCCATACAAATCATTCAATGCAATTTGATATTTTGCATCGAACATTCCGGTTCCACCTAAAGTATCAAATAACTGAAATACCTTTACAACACTTACCACAGATCTACCTTCTGGATCCAATGCAGGTGCTGCTTTTATACCTTTACTTGTATCTTCTAACACTTCATCTTTTAAATCAATGTATCTTCTGTCTATATCTGTTTGAGTAACCTGTCTTAACATGTAAACCCGTTCTACGCCGTCAAAGTGATATTCCGAAAAATATTGTAAAGCATCATCTAGACGATCCTCTATCTGGGCATCGTCTACGTTTATTTGAATAACGGGATATCCTAACCGTCTTAGACAGTATTCTTTTAATTCTTGTCTTGAATTTGGCCTCATTTAGATCTCCTTATATAATAATATTTATATATAAGGAGATTTAAAATTATTCAGAAAATAGATAAGCAATCTTACCTAAATCATTTACTGATAATTTTAGATCGTTGCCAAGTGTTTCGGTCGGAACTGGGTTCCAATCTACTTCAATTTCCTCATTTAAAAGAACAGAAAATTCATTTAAAAATTCTTGCTTCTTTTCTTCTGTCACAGTATTTTGTTCATTATTTGAATACTTTTTAACCAACTTTACCCTCTGTTCCTCTATATTTTTTAACTCAGTATTAAGATTATTTACAAGTTTCATAACTTTATATGAAACATTGATTGGCAACTCTAAATCTAATAACTTTGTTAAAACTGGAACAGAAACATAAACATCACTTAATTTTACCTTCATTTTTTAAATCTCCATTAATTTATTATTGTCATCACAACATCAAATTCATAATTTAATACCAATCCACCTATGGTAGTATTTAGTGCCAAAGTTGTTGCTCCTTTGGTAAAATATAAAGATTTTATATTAGCATCGGTTGTTGCTAATTCTGATAATCTTTCATTTGAAATTAAAGTTCTGTAACTTAATGCTAAAGTATCTGTGTTAAATACCTTTGTTGTAAACATTCTTTTAATATTTGGATTATTTTTGTCTGTTATTAATATATCATATATAACTGCTTTAGCGTCTGCAGGAATTCCGTCAATATATGCAGTGCCATAACTCATTATGGTTTTGTTGAGTTTCTTTATTCTTACACTATTGTTACCACCAGAGAATGCATTTGCTGCATAAATGCTCAATTGACCATCTATGTTTATATTTTTTGCAGTATTACTTATATAATAAACGCTATCAACATCAACATTAGCACGTAAGTATATTGTCCCGGTTGATGCTGATCCATTATACTTAGAACCGAGAACCAGATCGTTTGCGCTGGTTGTGCTTGTGTACATTAGCACTTCGTCTACTATCTTTTCTATAGTTAGATCCTTAGTATTTGTTGCTGCAAAAGAGAAATTTAATCTTTCATTTGCTGCTACATGAATATTTGCTGTTGTTGAAGAATATAATGTATTCTCTGTTGCACCAGCATTTGTTAAATTAAAGGTGCCTGTGCCAGATTTTAGGGTCATGGCATTTGCTGCACTAGAACTTATCAGTCCACCATTAATTTGAACATACCCTGCCCCATACGGGCTTAATATTAAATCACAACTTGTAGTTGCACCTGAAATTTTATTAACACTTAATGTTGGACTTGTTGTATTATTAAGATTAACATAAAAATCACCAGTTGAAGAAGAATTAGTAAATGTTATTAATTCTTTATTATTTTGAACAAATGATTTATTATTAATATTTAAATTACCACCAAGATCGGGTGTTAAGTCTTCGGACAAATTGCTCAATACATCAAACGCACTTATTTTTACTGTGCTAGAATCCTCTTTAGTGATTATTATATTATACCCGGCAGCGATAGTAAATGAAGAATTGTTTGCTGTTGTTTCGATATAATCATCAGCAAATCCTGTATAATCATTAGATATATTAACTTTGCTATAAGATTTGATGCCGATCAAATCTTTAAAATAATTCATATCTATGCCGCTTAAATAATTATTTCCAGATTTTCTTCCAAGAATTTGATTTTCTGTCAGATACACATTTGTTGGAATATAATTTCCATTTGTGTCTAAATCTGTACCAGCACATTTTACAGTGGATGCTGGCATGGGTTCCATTTCAAATATTGCTTTATATGTTTTTGTTAAATTATTATAATTATAAGATATGTTTATATTTTTGTATTGTCTTGATGAAGCGGATGCAGGTTTTAGATCGATATTGCCTGCGAGTGTTTCATAATTTTGTGTTGTGCTTTCTAAAATTAATGCGGCAGCTGCTCTGGCAACCGAATCATCTGCTGTTTGTATAGTTTTAATACCATATGCTGCTGGAGCGGAGGACGAAATTGTAATTTCACCCGCAGCAGTATTGTTTATTGTAATGTAACTTCCTTCTTTGATTATAACATTTCCTGATCGTTCATCTGGATTTACTGTTACACTTGAACCATTTATTTTTTGAATTGTGATTGAATCAAAGAAGTAATCTTCTAGAAGAGTATTTAAATCTGTTTGAGTTAGTGCTGCTATTTCATTATTAGATAATCTACCTAAAACCGAATTAGCGGGTAAAACTAAATCAACATTTCCTTCATCTGTAGTATTTTTGCCAACTTTTACGCTATTAGCAGGCATCAATTCTAAATGTGTATTTGTTATTGAGGCATCTTTAACAGACAATAATAAATCAAAATTACTATCAGTTGAACCGACTTCTGCTTTAATTGTATTTGTGTCTGGAATTTCGATAACAGCACCAGTATCCCCTGCATTAAATGTTCCATGTGATGTTAATATGCTGTTAAAACCAGAACCTAAACTTGCAAAGTATGATGTACTATCTGCCGATATAACCACCACTGATGAGCCATCTGTATTTTCTGATGCCGTTAATGTTATACCTGATCCAGATTGTAGTGTTAAAATATCTGTTTGAGAAGCAGCAGCCAAGGTTGTTGTTGTTGCTCCATTTATAACATCAACAATACTATATGCATTTTGATTTTCTTCAAGATAGCCTGTAGGCGAAGATCCTATTAATTTGCGTAAATCTGATCTATTTAATGCAGTTACAGAACTCTTATCGCCATTGGTGTCTACGATTCTACCAACAACAAATCCTGCTATAGCTCCAGGAACGCCTCCGCCATTTGGTTCTTCGCCGTATGATAATTCATATACACTAGTTACGCTGTTTTGCACATAAAAACTACCATCAGTGCTTAAATAATAATTTGGAAAATTATTTAGAGAAACATTTATTGGTGTTCCAGCATCATCAGAGGCTTTAATCGAAAATGCACCCATATTAGCCAATTCTGTGTTTCCAACACTGCCTGCGGCAGGAACAGAGACGCCAGTTGCAGTTATAGTAATTCCGTTGTAGGCGTGGTTCGTTAGTGTTATACCGGTTCCAGCAATTAATTCTAATGTGTCATTTGAAACAGAAGAAGTCAGAGTAAATTGAACATCGTCTGAAGAATCGGCAACAACGTCTATTATACCAAATCCAGCGGGTGCTTCAATTTCAACTTCGGTATCAGTATGTGTTTTTGCTACTTGTATTTGGATACCATTTAAGCCAGTAAACTGTATATTGTCTGCAGTCGAAATTGCTGCAATACTATTAACTGTGGCATATGTGTTTTGTGTTCCAGCACCACCAGATGCATAAATTTCTATTTCATTATTGCTGTTTGTTCTTATACCTATTCCAGTTCCACCCTTAAAATTTAAAGTATCATTTACTATTGTTGGGCTAAGTGTGGATGCATCATCTACAATATAGATGTCTTTGAATGTTGGTAGTTGTCCGTTTCCTTGTGTTAGCAGAATTCCAGATTTAGTTCCTGTTGCAATTAATACGGGTTTTGCTATTCCACTTGGCTTGGTAGTTGTAACACCGCCTGCTGTTTCTGAAAGATAATATGTCTCACCGAAAGTTAAAGATAAGTCTATGCTTGCGGTTGCATTAAATTGTCCAGATAAAACAACATAATATTTTCCATTATAAATTCTTTCAACTATACCAATAAAATTGCTATTTTCTTCTGTGGTTGCATCTGCACGAGTTATTCTAACAGAATCTGTATCTGTAGTAAATCTTACCACATCTCCTTCTAAAACGGTTCCGCTTATTTCTGTGGCAACATATCTATTTAACCATCTATAATCTAATATACCACTTGTATTGGCTATTGGAATTACATAATTTGTAAACGTGGAGGTTGGCTCGGTTTTAAATTGTGATGATCCTGTTATGTTTGCAATATAAATTTTATCATTTACATATAATAATCCACCACCACCCTCACCAGATGATAATTTTGATAAGCGTATAACATCTTGGTTTTCTCCATTACTGCTGTCATCTTTGAATGACATTTGTAATATGTCTTGTGTTGGGTCGGTGGTTATTTCCCAATATTGATCATCTGTTATAGAACCTTTTTGTATTTTTAGAGAAACAAATGTTTGCTCATCAACCAATCCAAAGGTAAATGTTGCTTCAGTAGATGTTTCAGTACTATCTGAAACGTTTACAAATTTAGATCCGGTTGTAAAGCCTAAATCTGCAGTTGAGAGCCATGCATTTTTTGCACCATTATATTCAAATTTTGCTATTTGTTCTTTAGTTGCAACTTTTAATCCAGAAACAACTTGGTTTTTTGGTAAAAATTCACCATTAGTGTCTAAACTGTAATTTAATGTTATATAAGAATTTTCAACTAATATATTTTGTGAATTTAAGAATAAACTATCAGTTTCAAAGGATACATATGAATCAGAAGAATCGTTTGAAAAAATATGATTTCCATTTATGTTTAATGGTAAAATATTACTTGCTTTTACTTTTCTTAGTTCATTATTATTATTTGTATTATCGTCACCATTAACATCTATCAACAAATAATCGTTGTTATTTACAACAGTGTCCTCTGGGAGAGAAAATATATCTATTCCGACTGTTTTATCTGAATAAAATGTTAATCCGGAATTTGTTTTTAAATTTATTGAAAAGGTTGTTTCGCCATTCGTTCCAGCATCAATTTTAATTCCATTACCCTCTATGGCAGAATGTATAGTTATACTATTGTACCCACTAATCAATTCATTAGTGGCTACAAACCATGTTGAGAACGTATCTGTTAAATTTAATGCTGTTATTTCTTCTATGGCCATTAGTTATTCTTTTCTTTAATTATTTTTTCTAATAATTGTTTTAGATCATTTATATTGTTATCAATATTTTCTATTTTTTTTTCTATTTGTATGTATTTATTAGATAAATTTTTAATATTTTCTAAAGTTGATTTTTTTTCACTGTTAAAATTTAAAATTGCTTTAGAATGTGGATCTTTTTTAAAAAAAGGATGGTCTTTTATTGGTATGAAGTCGCTCATTGTATTGCGATTCCTCTCATGTCTTTGACTTTAGGTACATTGCATGAATTATTAGAAAATAGGCATATCTTAATACTAAATTTATCAAATGCATCAATGTCTTCTGGGAACGTATATTCAATTTCTCTATAATCTTGATCATCTAGTGACACAAAATCATTTCCGCTTCTAGTCAGTTGGACATATGGTTGATTTTCAAATTGTCCTGATGATGATGCACCTTGTGTTTTAACAAAAACGGCAAGATCTGTTCCTTGTGGTTTGTATACTGTTAAAAGAACTTTAATGTTTGATGCATCAAATCCTGGAGCCAATGTTATTTTTCTTGTCATATAACGCATTGTTGCAGGATTCTTTCCTTCTGCTGTTGATTGTTTTATCGCAGCAAATGGTTTTGTTTCATTTTCTATTATAGTAGCAGACGCTCTTCCATCTGCACCTATTTCAGAAACGTCTATCATATTACGAATAAATAGAACTCCAGATTTTTCTAAATCAAATATTGGAGAAATATGTGGATTCGTTAGAGTTGTATTAACTACAACTTTAAATTGTTGTTGTGGTGAGGCTCTTCTAATAGCACCTGCATTACCTAAAACAATATCTGTGTTCAAAGGAACATTTGTAGTATCTATATTTGTAGATCCTTCATAGTAATCAACTGAATAATTTACTCTACAATTAGGATAATCGACTGCTTTAAGTGCCAAATTATATGTATTAAATGTTAATAAATCACCATCACCATTTTCAAACGTATTATTAAAATCTGCTGCAATGCTGGCATCTGCTGCTAAAGTAAAGGTCTTAGATGCGGGGTTTGTTGGTGATGCAGTTGAATCAAATATTAATTTATTCATCTTAAACATCAGATCAGTTGTACCGTCTGGTTCCCAAGTAGAAGCATTTGCGGATCTAAAGAAAACTCCTAAATATGGGTTCTCTAGAACTCTTAAGTTTTCGTCTCTAACATCTCTATCTCCTAGTTTTGCAGCATATAATGCATATTCTCTGCTTGTAGAACGAACAACAAAAGAGTGTTCGCCAGGAGACAGATATACTGGAGCATCAAATGTAAATTTAGTAAATTTGTTGGAATCATTTATATCGGGTAAAGCATCAGCGTCATTTAATGCTTTTACATTTGCTGCATTTACTACAGCAACTCCATTTGGATAAATTCTATTAATATCTGGATAGCCGTTTACTGTCGGTCTGAGTTCAACTTTGACAGGAATAACTGGATCTTTAGTGCTAAAACACAAATCTAAAGATTCAACATAAACCCCATCTGGATATAATTCTTCATTTACAAAGAATGTTTGTGCCAGAGGGTCAAAACTGTATAAGAATTGTAATTCTCTAGATCTTACAGTTCTTTCTTGTAATGTTTGAGTATTATTAAATCTAAAATCTCTTACAGTTGTTGATGTTGTTTCTTTTGTGACACTTAAACCACTAGCAGCAAATGCGGCAGTGGCATACATTGTGGTATTTATATCTGTTTTATCGTTTACTTGATTATCTGTAATTACAAATAATTTTTCTCCTGTTCTAAATTTATTAGAGGGTAAATCAAATAATATTTCTATGTTTCCATTTTTGTCTGTTTTAGGGAAATTTCCCACAAAATTTACATAAGTGCCGTTTCTATTAAATCTACAATATTCTTTAATATCAATATTATCAAAGAAAATATAAACTCTAGTGTTTGGTCTTAACTGTGTAGCCGATATTTTTATTGTCTGGGGTCTCATGAAATGAACGAGAGACACATCGGTTACTCTTTCACCCAAACTTACATTACGCTCTGAAGATGTTAATTGTCCTTGTGTTCTTGTTCTTTCTTGTTCTCTAGTTACATCCCAAACTTGAAACATACTTCTTCCTTGGGATACGCGACCCGGAGTAGTTCTTGTTGTATCTGTTGTTTGCCAATCTGAAAAGAAAGTACCGAATGGAGCAATATTATTATTAAATAGTGCTTGATTAATATTATCTATTGCCTCATTCAATCCACCAGTTAGATCAATTTTAACCTCTGGCTTTACCGTAGTGTCCACCCAATCATCAGAAGAAGGTTTCAATATGACCTCTCCATCGTATTGGAAACTATCTAGTGCTGTAATTAATACGGTTTGTGTGGCTAAAGGTTGTGTAATAAATGTTTCTATACTTTCTGGTTGTAGTATGTAAAGACCTGTGCCTTGTATTGCCCCAGAAAATGCAGATTTTATAATTGCAGAATTTTGTTCAACGAAATTATTTGTTGAACCGGGATCAGGAACTAAAGACAATCTTGTTGTTTTAAATGGGTGTCTTAGGTAGCCTTCTCGTGGATTTACACATGCATTATATTGTACACTATAAACATCACCAACTGCATGGCTAACGAAGGAATCAACAACAACTCCATTTTTTTCTCTTGTAAATCCGTTTGCATCTTTAACAACAAGATCAGTTGCCTCTTTTTCTAATAAAGAAAGTACAGTATAATATTCTATTTCTGATATTCTCTTATCGAGTTTACCGATATCACGCATGGTGTATCGTCTATTTTCTATTTTTCTAAATGTAATGTCTTTAACATTTAATGTGTATTCGGGAACTTGAACTGTATACAATAACATTCCTAATTTGTTATTAGTTGCGGGTTCTACTGCCTCTATGGAAGATACTCCCTTATCTAGGGTAAATGTTCCTGATTTATCAAGATATAATTTATCTACTCTATTTAAATAATGTTCATTTTTAATAACAAATCTTGAATTGGGTATAGAAGTAAATACTATATCATAATATGCCGTGTTATCATAAGGATTTTCGTTATTACTTATGGGAGCTGTCAATGTTTCAACTGGCCTAAAATCTATTATAGAGCTTTTATGGAATATTTTTCCAGTCTTTGATGGAAAATAACCAATATCATCTAAAGGCATTAACACGCCGGTTCCATATGTGTAGGATTCTCTTACAACCGGACCGCTGCCACTGTGTTCAAAGTAATTATAGGATATACTTAAGTCGAACGGGGTAGTTTTTGCTACAGTTTCATCTAGTCCAATTGCAGAGAAGAATTCTGTTCTCTTTTCTTTATTTAATAATAATTTACCAAACCCATATATCTCATCAGTTTCTCCAGAAGTGAATAAGAAATATTGTGTAACATCTGTTGCTCCATATGCAACAGAAACCAGTTCTTGAACATCTGATTTTGTCAAATATAGATAAAATTCATCAACTGTTACTTGTTGATTGTTTACTGTAATATATTCTTGCCACTTGAGGGCTCTTGTTTCGGTGTTAGATTCATAATTTTTAGTTCTTGTTATAGCAGCAATATTTATTTCAAATTCACCTGTAAATATAAAATTTTTATTCTCAGGATCTAAATCTGCAGGTGCTGTTAAATCTAACGCTTTGGTTTCGATGTCCTGAACAATAATACTTGAGTCTGAAGTTTTTACTATATTATTTGAACTGTTTTGATAGATTAGATACCCAGAAGTTAGTGTGCCATTTGGAATTTTTGTGGTGTCTATTGTTATTGTGCCAACACTAAAAGTTCCACTTAAAGTTTTTGTAACCTTTATATTTTGTAAATTATTTCCATTCGCATCTCTTACCTTTTCAAAATATTTTGCATTTTGTAATGGATATATTAATCCGGTTTCTGATCTATCGTTTAAGTGAATTGATGCATAAGGTTCTACTGTGTCAACTTCAACTGCAGTTCTTAAACTATATTGTATTCCGGATCTTATAACAGATACTATAGTATCTGCGTTCTTTAAAACAACGTCTGTAGTTTTTCTTTCAATTATTAATTCTGTGACAAATATAGGATTACCATCACCATCAACCTGTCCAGAGTCAATATCTGTAAGAGCAACTATCTTAGCATTTGAAGTTGTCGATCCGCCCAAAATTAAAGCATCATTATCTCTTAATTCGTCAGTAGTTGTTTTTAGTGTTACTTTGCAATATTTAACGGAAACTGGATCTACTTCAAATATGACTGCCCCCTCTAAAGATAATTGATCCATGAATGTTAGAACGTCATCTAGAGTATAATCGCCAATAGATTTTATATTTGCAACCGATAATCCATATGTTCCGGCATTAGAATAAACAGTTCCTCCTGCGGGTATAGTTAAAGCGTTTATACTTAAAGAACCTATTTCTGCATTGGTTGGGGCAATTCTTGCTCCAACTGAATATGTTTCATTTCCTTTTGTTTCTAAAATTTGACTAAATTCTGTTTTATTGTTTACTATTTGATCGGTGTTAAATGTTCCACTCTTAGATTGAATAAATGTTTTATCTAAATTATATAACCAATCTTGTGTATCAACAAAGGGTATGGTTTCTGGAACTATTTTTTGTGAGCCGGGAGTGAATGTAAATTGTTTACTTTCATCATCCATTCTAACTACTAATTTTGGTGGATTAATAAAACTTTGAGTTCCGGTTTTTGGTGTTATCCATTTAATAACTTTACCACTGATATATTCATTTTCATTAATATATTGTCTTACTGTTGAACCAATTTCATAATTTTGTTCTTTTATCCATCCATCTTGTGTATCAATTCTTTGTACTATGTTTTCACCAACAGTCATATCACCTTTATATGCTTCTGATATGTTAACAAAAAATCCACTTTTCTTGCTAAAATCTGAGGCATTTAGATCGTATGCGTTTCCTCCGAGACCTAGAGATGAAAGATTTCCTGTAGAATCTAATTGATATATTGGGCCATTTTCTTTCTTAAATATACCACTAAGACATTGTACGAATAAAGATCTAGTTCCTGCCGCCCAACCTAACACATTTGCTTCAGTTCGAACCAGATATTCTTGGCCTTCTCTGATCACACTGCTTGTATTATCATATTGAATTACTTTATATGCTGGTTGGCCTGGGAATGTGGGATTATATGTAAAGGCATTTGTTTCGGAAAAAGTTACTTCTTGTAAAATATTATTGTCTACAAGAGTTTCTACTCTATCTACCCTATAACGAGCACAAGGAACGTCTTGTATTTCTTCAATATAGAAAAGATTTAAAACATAATCCAATCCACCAATAGTTGTAATTGCATCTTCTGATAAAAGTTGATTCATCTCAACTATCAACGTTATACTATTTGTGCCCAAAATTACTGATAATATTTTACCATATGTTTGAATTGGTATCTGTCTAATATCGAACCCGTTTGATTCATTTTGATTGGAATATCTTGTTCCACCTTGGCTAACTCCACCATTTCTAATTCTTACAGTATTTCCTACAATTGGTGTTCCATAATCAAAATAATGTTTTTCTGGATATTGTTTTCCGGTATCACATGCTAATTGTGTTGTTCCGCGATTATAATGTTCACATTCATCTGTGCTAAAATATGCAGTTATTTTTTGAACAGAAGTTAAAAATCTAACATTTTTAATACTTGATCCATAAGAGAATACGTTTTGAGAACCATTCGCAATTTCAGCACCATTAAGTCCTCTACCGTTATTAAATATTGGACCATTTTTAGCTTCAAAGGTTCCACTTGTTGTTTTAATGAATAATGTTTGAGTAAAATCTGATAAAGTGGCTCTAACTAATTCACCGGTTGCACATATTTTTCCAGTATAGTCTGCTTGCTTTACTAAAGATGGACTTGTGTTGCTCAAATACGATGTAGAGAACGTGTTGGTTTTTGAAGGATCGTATGCAGTTTTAACATCCGTGTAAAAAGGTTGACTTACAACTGCCTTAATAACATTCGTGACAGTTTGAGATAATCTTCTGAATTCATATTCGATACCATCATCAACAGGAGAGCCGATTGTTTTAGTTAATTCAGTAAAATTTGCCATACTGATCCTTTATTATGAGATTGTTCCTGATACGAATGCTATATGTTCTTTATTATTTATATTAATATATGGTGTTTGTGTATTAACCATAGTTCCGTCTTTAAATGGTGCCCAATGTGTTAATTGGCCTTGTGCAAAGGAGCTTTCGGGTGTTCCTCTAAATTCTATTTCCACCACATTTCCGTGAACCTTTATTTTTTCCTCAAATATATCTTCTGCTATAAGAGTGTTGTTTAATGTTGAATCGACAACAGGTTTCATATAAATTAAATTATTAATTTGTGAATTAATAACAGATGAATTTAAAAATGTATCTCTGGCTTTATCGCACGTTACATTTTGTGGTATAAGGTTCTCGTAAGAAAATCCTTCAATGTACGCTTTACCTGGATTTACTTTTATGACAAATTTAGATTCATCACCCGGTTCTGTTGTGTTTGATGGTGGGTAAATACCTATATCGTCTAATATAAATTGAACTGAGGCATCTAGTGTTACTGTTTGGCTAAATGTACCAGTATCTACAGTTTTTACAGAAAATTCTTTACCAGAACTAAAAGAACTAAATGATAACCCGTTTAATGATCTTATGTACACTTTGCCACCTAAACGATCTATTCTCTCTATAATACCAATAGGTTCACTTTGTATTTCTGTGCCATATTTATAATTTCCTGCTGGTTTTGTTTGTGTTGGAAATAATAAAATAGGTGTGGATGCAGTAGACCCGCTAAATCGAATAGATACGTCGTTTGCTCCTATTGTTTTTTGTACTATTAAATCTCCAACTTCAATTTGAGGAGCAATTGAAGCTGAACTAAAAATATATAAATCTTTTCTTAAATGTTCTTTAAAATCAATTAAAAATGGAAGAACCGTATAAGAACCGGATTCTTCATATGTTCTCTGGGCAAATAATTTTAATATTTCACTATAATCTGCTCCACCTTTGATAAAATCTGGTGCACCCTTACTCACGCGTGCAACTTCAACAAAAGATTCTGCATTATAATTTTCTAATACGTCTATATCAAAATCTTTATTTGTTAACGTAAAATCTATTTTTAATCTATCTGCACCTGGGGCCTTTTCGTTATAAGATCCTATTGCATTATCAACAAGAGTTATATCTTCTCTAAAATCTACAATTTTTGTTGTTATATCAAATCCTATTTTCTTTGATGGATATGAAAATAATTTTCTGCCAACATATTCTTCTTTACCTGTTATTGGCGTTTTTAAGCCATTATTCATTGTGCTCTCTATTTCAAGTAGAGCATTTGAACTTGTGCTTATTTTATACAATACAGTCGTCGATTCTTCAGTATTTACAAATCGACCAAATTTATAAAATATACCAGGAGAAACTGATGCAACCATTACAGTATTCATATTGTCCAGTAACAATTCACTTGCTTGTGTAACAGATGGTTCTATTTCAAAATTTATTGGATTTTGATTTGAATTGTCTTTAACTTCTAACGCATCAACTGATGTTGAATTCCAGTTAGAATTAGTTATTTCAATTAATTTTATATCAGTTAGTTGTTTTAATTTATTGAGATTGCCCTTTATAAATTTAAATACAATAATTAAATTGTCAGAAACGGTTTCAGGTAAAACGTCTATAATTTTAACCTGAAAATCAACATCGTCTTCAATATTTACTATACCAGAAGTTCCTGTTCTTTGTGTATATGAAGTGCTATTATAAGTAAATGATGTTGGCGCAAATTGTTTATTTTTAAAATAATTTTCACAAACAGTTTTATCCGTAAAATCTGAATTTATAACAGTATTCGTTGCATCTTTAATTGAATTATTTTTTATTCTAATATAAAAATAATTTGTTAATGTGACCTTTGCACCAAAGACTTGAGATCCATCTTTAAAAATATGATCTGATATTTTAGATATTTGATTTTGTAGTATCGACTGAAGTTGTGTTAATTCTCTTGCCTGAACTGCTACTCCCGGTTTAAAAAGAATTTGTAAAAAATTCTTTGTATCGTCAAAATCATCAAAGTATGGTGAGTTTTTTAATTCGTCTTGGTGTTTAAATGCCATATTGTTTTGCTCTTTAGATTGTTATAAAGAATTTTATAGTAGTTGAGCCGTCTGTTGTTAACTGTTTTGGTGTAAAATTTTGTATATGCAACACTCGACCTCTCAAAGATAACATATTTTTACTAGTTATAGCATATGTATTTATTAGAGTATCTTGTGTTGTTCCTGTAGTTGGGTTATATTTTTTTAAATTATTTACTGTAGTTGATGATGAAAATGTTCCATAGAGTGTTTGAACCGCTATTTTTGGTAAATTGTGTGTTGTAGCAGAGGTTTTATCGAACGAAATGCTCAACACTCTGCCATAGGCTAATAGTTCACTACTGGAATTTATTTGTGCTACATAATCATTTATTGTAAATTCTGTTATTCCGTTTAAACCATTAGTATTAGTTATGTCTTCAACATCATAAAATGGTTCAGGGGAAGTTGGTGAGGATCCTTTATATAGAGTTAAAATGTCATAATTTCTTAAATTTTCTGTATCATTAATTATAAAATCATTATCAGAAGTTCCAACATATTCTTCTCTTTTAATTAAACCGTATTGCCTAAAATTGTTACTATCGTAACCCAACATTGACACAGTTGGCCCATCTGCCGTATATGTATAAGATGGTGTGCTTAATATTCCATTCAGACTGTCGAGTTTATTGTAAGTATCCGATGATGTTGGATTAAATTTTTTATATATTATGATGTTATTACATTTTAAATCGTGTAGTGGGGACAATCCAACTCCACCTGTGGGCGAAATTCTTGGAGCCAATTCATAATTTCCTATAACTTCTGCAGTGATATCGGAACAACCTGAACCATATTGAAAAATATTAATTTTTGTAATTTTTCTAGTAGTTGTGTCTAAAGATGGATATGCTATTAAATTTGAACAGTTTCCGCTTATTGTTATTTTAGGAACTATTTTATATATTTGATTGTTGTATGCATTATCTTTAGATATTTGTTCACACACTCTACAAATTATTACATTTGATGATATTGATAGACTATCTATCGTATGAACATTCAATACAATTTTTGTTGTTGCATCTAAAATCATTAATGAATATGTTCTGTTGTCATAAAATCCAGAAGTTCTATTTATGGTTGTGTCTAATGAATTTAAAGTTAAAACTAAATTTTCTTCAGTATCAGAATCTATTATAGTATAAGAAGCGTTTTCATTTAAATTAACCGCATATGGAAAGGCTTCTCCAAATTTAGTTATATCTATTCCTTCTATGCTACCAAATGATACATTTGTTGTTAAATAGTTATCTCCTGAGTCCTTAAATGGAATTAAACTATCCGTTTTTACTTTAGTATAAAGATCAGTAGAGATACCACTTCGTAATGTATTATAAACAAATTTCCATATATAACCATCGTTTGTTACTATTAAATTATTATTTGTTGGTGCAGTGGTTGGTGGACTGTATTGGCTTACTGCACCCGAATTATTGCTAATACAAATATATACATTACAAGCAAGACCGGAGGATGGCTCAACTGTAACATAATAATTTTTATTTAGTAAATTTTCTGTTGCAGAAAATTCATCATAAACAACTCCAGAAGTCCATGTGTTTTTTCTAATAGCATAATAAACGTCATCTGCTTTTAGTTGTATGGCAGAAAACATGTCTCTTAATGCATTATTATCTTCTTCAAAGGTGTCAACAATTGTATCAGGAGAATCCACATTTCCCCAAACGTCTGTTTTACCCAAAAATAAATAATGTTTTCCATTAATTAAGTCATTATAAACTGTTTTTACTATATCTGTTTTAAAAGAATCTTTATAGAATGGCATTTTAATTATCCTGTATTATCATTAACCGGTATATTAGTTATATCACTTATAGTAAATTCTAAAAATGTTTTAAGTTGATCATCTGTATTAACATTTTCTTGAACAACCTGATTCCAGTGTTTTCCAACAACCCAGAATTTTCCAGAATCTTCTAGTTTGGCTACTGGTAAAAACACATTAGCGTCAGTATTTATAACAACTAAATTGCTTTCTATTTCCGTTTTTGTCCCAGATAATGCAACTTCGGCAATCACATCTGCTTCATTTGTTTCCATGATATGAATAATTGTTAAATCATAAATGCTAGTCGGTTTTGTAACACCATTTGGTCCCCACCTATATCCATTATCATAGGGCGAAATATAATCTATTATTGGGTTTGCTGCTTCATCATACCCAGTAATAATTGGAACTTCATATAAATCTATTTTTGTACTTACGACATATGGAACATAATTTCCAATTACAGCAGAGAGTTGTTTTGTTTCTTCTAATTGTTCTATAGTTGTTGTGATTTGTAGATCTAAATTGGTTTTACCTTCAAATGAACCAAACACTTTAAATCCGGCAGGGTGAACAATTTTCTTGACTATAGGCAAATGTTCATTTGAATTAATGTCTGATAAAATGTCATATGAAAAATCTTGGTAATAATTACTATCTTGAATAACTTTATTGCTAGAAACAAAACTTGTCTCAGTTAAATTTTCATCTGTAGAGGAAGAAGTGTAATTTAAAAGTTTTTCAAATATTTTTTTGGCTATTGTGTTGTATCCTATTGGAACAAAGTGTGATCCATTATCTTTATAATATTGAGAGTATTCTGTTTTATTAATAATTTCTGGTATGTCTATTATTGTAACATCCGGTTCATCTATTTCTTTAAGTGTATCCCTATATTCTTCTAAATTTAAATCAGTGCTTGGTTCATGTGAACACATAATTGCAAAACATAAATTATTTTTATCATAACCAATTTTTGCCCAAACATTTTTTATTTTTTGTATTATTTTTAATACTTGTTGTTTATATTGTTTTGGATTATTATCTGGATACGCGGAGGGATTGTTTCTCCAAGCATTTGCGTCATTTAACCCACCCTGTAGCCAAAAACAAATTCTACCAGATCCGCCAGCTTGTTTTTGTCTTTCAACATGTTCTTGTATTATCAGTGCCCATGTTTCATGTGGTGTATTTATAATATCATAACCAATTTGAATCATGGTTCCGCCGGGATAATACTCGACATTTGAAACAGAAACACCTTGTATAGGAGAATAGATGCTTTGTAAAGCAGCCGAAAAGTTCTTACGCATTCTTGAATTATAAGTACTTCCTTGTAAAGGGGTTCCGTTGCTGTCACTGCCATATACGAAATTTCCAGTAAAATAATACGCATCAACACCATCACGAGACGCTGGTGGATAACCTCCAACATAATGATTTGTATTATTTGTTATTTCAAATTCATGTGGTATCCAATAATCATTATATATTGGTATACTTTGTGGGGGTGGCGCAGGATCGCCACTAAATTGTCTACTAGAACTAAATAAACTTTTTACTTGCCCACCATCTAACCGATTACTACCCGCACTATTTTTACCATTTAAATTTAATTTAAAATCTGGGATGATATCAGTATTTGTTGCATTAAATTTACCACCTATTATTCTATATCTTAAAACTTTTTCTAATAATAGAGGGCAATTTCTTGGTTCGGGTACTACATAACCTATATTATATAAACTGCCTCCAACATCAAAATTGGGAATACTTCTAAGAGAGAGTCCAAAATTAAAACCATTCATTTCTTTATCACACCAAAGATAATCTAAAGAATATGTGTTTGGTTTTAACCCTTTACTATAACCAATATAAGTATCAGTTGTTTGTGGATCAAACGTACCAATACCATTAGGAATCGTTACACCAACTCCAGTTGAAAAATGTTTTGTTAACTCTGATCTACCATACAAAGAACCAGGTAAAACTTTATTATCACTATTATAATATGCTTGATTATATTGATCAAAATGTAAGTACACAAAACACTTATAACCGCCAGGAACTAATCCACCTGTTTGGTATGTACCAAATATTGGAGTTCCATACATTTTTATTCCGTTTTCAATCATACCAGACATCAATCCACCATTCCAACCATATACACCATGACCAGTATTACTATCACCCGCCAATAAAACATCTATATTATCTTTACCAGATCTACTATCTCTTAACCATTCAGAGAGGCGAGTAGAGCCATATACTCCAGTTGCAGCATCAGAGTAAATTACATTTAATATTAAAATTTCTTCTGCACCGTCTATTATAGTTTTAACTTTAGTTTGTTTAGTTGAATCAAAAGAACCAGATAATTCTTTAAGAACTATTTCGCCATAATAGTTACCCTGAAATAGTGTTTTTGTTATATCTGAAACTCTAGCGGACACCGTATATTCTGAATCGCTATTTTCTTGATATATGATACCATTTTTTATTGCATCTATATCGGTTGATTCTTGCAAATAACAATTTAAAATATTTTTTCTAGAATAAACATTTGAAGATGGTTTAAATATATCCGTTTTAGGATAGTATATATCTATTTCTTTATCATATAAAATTCTAAATAAGAATCTTATAGAATTTTCCGTACCCTTTGAGTCATAAAATTCTTTTATATTTTTAACTACATTTCTTGAGTTTATAGGATTACCTGTTTCACGATCAATTGTTAACTCTACGTTAAAATCTTTCATTACCTCTTGTTTTATTTTATCTAAAACAAAATCAGGTATATCGTCTATATTTCTATAATTTTCTAAATTATATATTACTTTATTGGGGTCATTTGATTTTTCTAAAAATTCATAATAAGCACTAATAAAATCAACAAATTTGGGATAATCGGTTCTAATATATTCGGGTAATTGATATTGGATTAAATCATATACCGTGGTATCTTTTGTTATATTCTCTGTTATACAATTAAATAAAACTTGTATTTCTGTATCTACTATTTTTTTACCGTTTTTATTTACACAATATGCTGTTATAAAATTAGTACCATTAATTGGTGTTATATTAAAAATAGATTTTGTAAGATTTTCTGTTTTTACAATCTCATCGTTTAATAAAAAAACAACTGATTTAAAATTGACATCTAAATCAGTTACTACATATGATAACTGTAAAGTTTTACCGTAATTTATTTCATTTATATTTGGTGTAAGTATTTGTATTACATTATTCATGTTCTTCCTCTATATGGAAGAGGTTCAATTCTTATTGCTATAGATTTGCCATCTAGATTATCTAGTGCAAGCAAATTATTTTTATCTGCATATATATCTTTCTCTTTTGGTGCTGCATATATGCTCATTGGATTAGAGTCAATTAGTTTTATTGGTTGAAATGCGGTCAAGTATACTATACCTTTAACATAATCTATAGTTCCAATTTTTTTTAGTACTACCTTTTCATCTGATTCATTATTGTATACTATATTTACATTTCCAGCCGAATCGTCTTCCAGAATGCATATCCTGCTTTTTGTGTAAGTTGGGTCATAATAATAAAATGAGGTGCTGTTAATTACTGGAGTTGTGCAATTTTCATTATAATTAAAGGAATTTCTAAAATTTATTTCATAATTTAAAGATTGAGTTGAATCGGGTATGAATCGTTTTTCCATTCTAGTGACGATATTTATTGAGTATATTGATTCGTCTAATGAATCAATTTGATTTATTAATTCGTTAGTGAAAAAATCTCCATCAAAAATTTCTATATTGTTTTTAATATAGATTAAAATTTGTTTGTTTATTTTATTTAATAAATTTGTTGCAGATATTTTTAATTTTACTGGATCTGTTTTAATCAAAACGTCTAATAAAATATAGATAACCTCTGGGTCAATAACAACTGGCTCTATTCCGACTATATTTTTTCCTTGTTTTAGGGAATTAGATATACTGAGTTTTTCTTCATTTGTCAGAGTTGTTCCATTTTGTGGTTTTACTGAGAGAAATACTTTTCCGTATTGAGGTGGGTCATTGTCCTCTCCGCCCCAACAAGAAATTGATTTTATATTTGGAAAATCTTTAAGTACTATATTTTTGTAATCATCTAATGTGACTGCTCGTTCTTGTGCGGTAAATGATTTTGGTGCTTTTAATTTTATTGATTCTTTTGTTTCTTTGGAATCCCCCCCAGTCGCGGGCACTAAAACATCTACGGTATAATTTAAAGAGGGAACTGTAAATGTATTTTGGTTATCATTATCTCCTATACCGTTTGCAGATGCACCATTTGTGACTAAAAATTTAACTGTAATTTGATTGCTATCTTTTAACTTTTTACCTATGACATTATCACCAAAATACAAACAATATTGGCCATATGGCGTCTCTTCTATAAAATATACATTAGAAGTTCCAGTTATTTTTGTTATTTCTTTACCTTCGGACCACACGTCAGTTGCACCATCAGAGTCTGTTTGAGATTCTTGAACATTCACTTCAATTGTACTTAGATCTATATTATCAAAGGGTAATATGTATTTTCTGTAAGGCATACCCTCATCATGAATAAATGTTAAAGTTTTAATTTTTCCTTCTTTTATTTCAATTGCACCTGTTTCTAATGTTGCTATTGTTCCATTAGAATTAAATGTTTCAGGTTTTAAATAATAATCATGTAATGTTACAAACTCAAAAACTTCACTTTCATGTGCAGCTCTAAAGACGGTGTGTTTTGGTATTAGTGTTGATGTTGGTGTTGTAGTAGTAATTACATTTATTTTACAAATTGAAGCTTTAGCAGATCCTGGCGTATAACCCAACATTTTGGCCAAAGAAACTATGGATGATCTTTTAGTTGCTGTGTCTAAAAACATTTCATTAAAAGTCATATTGTTATAAAACATCTGATAATAAGTATTATATGCTAAAACGTCTAACAAAATATTTAAACCAGATCCTTCAAAATTATAGCCAGTAAATCTATCTTGAGATTTAAAAAATGCTAATAAATTTTGTTTTATAGAATTAAAATCTATTTTTTGAATATTTTTACTCATCTGGTTCTTTCTACTATGAGATCTAATGTTTGTATTATCTTATTATCATTTTTTATAGTATAATCTAAAGAAATAGTTAAAGAGTTTTTAGTTTCCTCATAGATAATTTCAATATTATTTATTTGGATTCTTGGCTCTTGTTCTTCTATAAGATTTGAAATTTGTTGTTTTAATTCATCTTGATAGATTATATTAAAATTTAAAAATAAATATTCTCTTAAGTTGATATCTAATCTTGTATTAAATGGTCTTTCTAATACAGAAGTTAATAGCAAATTTTTTAAACTTTGTTTTATAGCACTATCTCCAGTTTTTATGGAAACGTCTCCGGTTATGGGGTGAGCAGTAAAATTTAAATCTATGTCTGTTATTTTTAGGTTTGACATTGTTTCTTATTTATCAATAATGTGTTTATCATTCTAGAATAATATCTAATTAATTCTTTTAATTTATTTTTATCTGTATTTTCTACACCAGTGTAATCACACCACTCTGCAAGTATGTAACCCATTTTAAATCCTTTTTCACACTCAAAAGGTAAAATTGAAAAAGACACTGCTCCTCTAGATTCGAGATAACCTTTAAAATAAGAGTCTTTTAAATCAATGGTGTAATATATTTCTGCATCATTTTTCTCTAGCAGTTTAATTTTATCTACGTATCTGGTTATAAGTTGTCCTTGTGGGCTATCCATAGAAGAAACAACCCCAAGTTCACACGATTCATGTGTAGTTGTAAATTTTAATATAGATGTTCCATCAAAAAAATGGCCACCGTTGTGGAATTTTATTATACCAGTTCTGCAACATTGTAATTTAAGCCTTAATTCTGTTAACAGTTCATCTATTTGGCTATGTATTCTTATAAAATTAGTTTCTATTTGTGGGGTTTGGAGTTCTCTAAATTTTGCTATTATTTTTTTAAAATTTGCTAAAAATACAATTACTCCACCTATCAAAAAAGAAAAAACATATGTTCCTATAGTGAAATAATTGTCAAAATGTGGCATCTCTAACTCCTAAATTGTGATTATAATAATATTTATAAAAATTAATTATCTCTTTTCCTAGATTGTGTCTTTTTCCAAGAACTTGCCACATAAAGCGGATAGCCGCTTCTATTTTTTATTCCTATTTTGTTTCTACTAAACATTGCATCATTTTGAATAAATTTTTTATTTTTTATAGAAGAATCCAAATCAGAAGAAAAAACTTCATCTAAATCTATAATCAGATTGGGAGTACAATCCCTCGGTTCACTGTATTCTAGTGCTAAAATGTCCGGTCTTATTAAGGCTAAAGATTTGTTTTTGCTTTGTAATACATCTGGGCAAAGATTATCGTCTGGTCTTCTTAAACGAGCAGTTTTTCTTTCCCACATGTGAGTATAAAAATGTCCAACCCCACCTATAGTTAAAAGATAGTCTGAATTTGTAAAAATATGTGATATTTTTGACTGCGTGGTTAATGTATTCATAATTTCTAAATTATGATTTCCCATAACGTGAACATTATAATTATCCCCAACAGTCAATAAACAGTTTCCATATAATTGTTCTTTTTTCATAGAACCAAGTAATTCGTATAGGTAGCAACTAATATGAATCTCTCCCGACACATTACTTAATTTTAAAGAATCATATTTACCATTTATAATGGTTTCTCTGCTTTCACCTATTTCCCTTAATTCACTTTTACCCACAACAGTATGCATATTGCCAGTAACTTCTAAATTATAATCTCCATTAACAAAATGATTATAGTTGCCTTTGTTTTGTCTAATATTCATGTCACCATTTTCTAGGTGCATATTAACATCACCATCTTCTAATGTCACATTTACGTTTCCTCCTTTAACATATAAATTAACATTAGAGTTTCCTCCAACATAAACATCAAAATTTACAGATTTTTCTGGTGTATTTTTAATTTTATCTTTATTTACAATAACTCTTAATGCTTTATCTATAGTGACATCTGTGTAACCGTCAACGTGCAAATGTGCATCTCTAAATACCGAGAACCATAAATCCCTAGTTACAACAGTACTCATAGATCCTGCAGGTAAAAATTCTATATTTGTGCCTGTTCTATGAATTACATGTATTCTCTCTCCTCCTGGAGTGTTATCCATTTCTGCAACATGTCCGGATTCTGTTTGTAGAACAGAATTAAAAGGAAAAATGGATCTATCCGGCATTCCTTCTACACAAGATTTTCTTTTTTCTACTGGTTGGCCATTTGATTTTCCTAATTGTGGATCTGGTGCTGATATTGAGGATCCTCCTCGACCACCTCCCCCAGCACCACCGCCACCACCGCCACCACTTCCTCCGCCTCCCCCAGCACCACCACCGCCACCACTTCCTCCTCCACCACCTGCCCCTCCGCCCACTCCAGTGCCAGTTTGGCCTCCAGCGGGAACATCACCCACAGCAACATCATTTATAATACTACCAATTAACTCTGGATTATTTACAACATCAATATCAACAAATTCATTTAAAAGATTTTCTACCGGTATAATTGTATCTTTTTTATTGTTTTCTAAATTTTGTGTTTTGGAACCTACAGCGGGAATAGTTAATTGTGCTTCTTGCTGTTCAACTTTTCTATTCAAAAATATATTTTTTGGTTGCTGTGTAATATCTACAGGTGTAGTTTCTGTTGGAGTTGGTAAAATGGGCGACCGACTCTTTAGCTGTGTTTCTATTTGTATCTGTTCTGGATTTAAAGGTATGGTATTAGGATCACAAACACCACCTTCAAATTTTTTAGGAACCTTTGGTTGTGGATTTCCACCACCATCTGTTTGTCTTGGTGGTGTATTTGTTATTGGTGGTATTTTATTTTGACCGTTATTTTGTGATTCTGCCATAATATTTTATATCTTTACTCTATTTTTCTTGTTATAAATTATGTTTCCACCATCATCTAATGCTTGTGGAGATTCGCTGTAAGGTTTCCATTCGATAGACAGAGAAGTTTTAGCAGTAGAATCTATTGGATTAGGAACTACACTTATTTTTGATTCATTTGTAATACCACATTTAAAAGTGTCTTGCACCATATCCATGTGGATAAATCCATTATCAATTAATCCATCGGGTCTTCTTAATTTCTTATAATTATATATTGTTTTTTTTAACCCTTCTTCATCATTAATTGCAACAGCACTAACATCGGTTTTTTCCTTAAATTGATCTAAAGGATTTTTCTTTTGGTATTCGTCTTCTAGTTGAACGCCGTGATCATTTCCTTCAACTTTTTTACCATCTGGAAATTTTAAAGTTTTTACAGTTTTAGGATATAATTTTAATTCCTCTTCTGTTCTTTGATCCTTAAAACCATCACCTGCATTAGTTTGTATAACTTTTCCAAAATTAGGATTATCATTTTGTTTTACATCTGAGCCTATATCTTGTGGTTTTAGATCCTCTACTATTCCGTGCCAAGTACCTAAAATAACAGGAAGTTGACATAAATGACCATCTCTAAAAAAACCAAAAACATATGCACCATCTACTATTCCAGTTGGAGACATGCCAATACCAGATACAGATGCACTTGTTACTGGCATTATAATTTGTGCCCAAGGTAATTCCTCTCGTTTTATATCGTTTGTGTAAGCACTATGTGCATTTAATATTCTTACACGAACTCTTCCTAATTGAAGGTCAAAATCTCTTCTGTCTTCTATTACACCAAAAAACCAATAAAATTCTCCCATCGTAGATCTTTCACCCATTACTCTTCTCCTATAGAATCTTTAGTGCCTTTTATTGTAGTTTTATATTCTGCTATTACTGTATTAAGGTTATATGATAATGTATGTTTTACTTCTGTTGCTAAAAATTTTCCATTGTGTAATATGTCTTTTTCTGGCTTATCATTTGAAAGTTGTTGTTGTATTGGTCTACCAAAATAAAACACATCTCCGGCTGATATATTTTCAGAGGTTCCGGGTATACTAAAAACCAGATTTAACTGATTTAATTGTTGTATAAGAGATATTCTTTTTAATAACCAATCATCTGGGCCACCAACTTTGTCCTGAGATTCTGGTGGGTCTTCACATAACATTGTGAATCTACCTTTTTGGGTATATCTTGTTAGAAACGAATTTTGTAATAATTCTGAAAAATTTTGACACTTGTTGGGATCTATTATTGGATTCGTTGTTAGGTGTGTTTGTTTAGAAAATTCATTTTTTAATGAATATGTTGTTTCAACGTATCTTTTTAAAGTCATGTCAAAAGTTAATACTGAACTAGTATACATTCCTTTTTTAGCATTTTCTATTGGTGACTGTCTAGAAATATCATAACTTAAAACATTATTTTTTAATTTTTTTAGAGGCAACTTAAATGGCATTTCTACAGTGAATCCATTAGATGAATTTGTGCCCACTGTTGGTTTTTTTTCTAACAAAGAACCAACAGATCTAAAGTGAAAAGAATCTATTTTTTGATAAAATAAATAATTTACATCGTTTTTATTTCTATCCGGTCTGCAAATTGTTGCAAATTTATTTATGAGTTCTAATGGGCTTTTATAATTGTAATTACCAATCATTTCATCGCTAGATGCCTCAATATCATCTATCGTTATCTGTAAATCTGTGGCCAATTTTTTAACATTATCAGTAATTTTTCCGGAATAGTGTCTAGATACATCCAATGTCATATTTTTAAAAAAATGACGTGGAGCTAAATGAATTACTATTGTTTGTCCTGTTTGATTTGTATCTGCGTTTTCGGTTTGTGTTTTGTAAACCATTAAATTTATATTAATAGTTTTTTCAGAACTACCATCTATTCTTTTTCCAGCAAATGAAAAAAAAATTTCATCCAAAGCAGTTTTTAGCCCACGTTGTATCAATCTGGTTTCGGGGGTATCAAGTATTGAAAGAGTTGCTGTTAAAAAATTAGAAAATATACTTTCATATACTTCTATTTTTTTTACAACAGAGGTTATGTCTAAAGTTTTACCTTCTGCAGTTTTAAGTATAACTGGACTAATTGATGCAGGATTTAAATATGTATTAGACATTCTCTATATCTTTTCTTTTTTCTACTTCTTTTAAAATATTATTTATTTGATTTATCAAAACTATAATATAGTCTGGTTTTAATATTATTATATCTCGTTTATCGTTATTAATTTTTTCTTCATGCTCTGCATTTGTTACAACATAGGTTGATATTGATCCGTCTATGTAACCGGTTAGATAATTTCTAGCATTCAATGTTTCATTATTTTGCTCAAAATGATGTAGTGCATCTTTAGCCTCATAAACAATTTTATCAATACTGATTTGTTTTATAGTTGCTCCATCTTCATCTAAAAGACTAACAATATCTGTTGTAGATAAACTAGTTGGTAATTTTGATGTTAAATTTATCTTATTAAGTGTTCTATCATAATCATTAACATTATATGTTTTTAACCCATATTTTATTTTTTTAACATCAGAAAAAGAAAAATCTATAGAACTTTCTGATAAAAATATAACAGAGTAATTATATTTTTGTACTAAATAATCATTAAATTTACTACTGTTCAAAGGCCAATCTAATTCTTTATTATATTTTTGTCCTATTAATAATATAATCCAAGAATATAAACTGTTATCATATCGATTTAATGCTAAAGACTCCGCAGTATCTTCATCTTTTATATAATAGTTTTCTATAAATTGTTGGTCTGTAAAAACATTTATCGCATCATATCTCAGTAATATGTTAGATAACTCTTTTACGTCATAGGATATTGTTGGGTGGTTTTCAAACATTATGATAATCCCCCTGTTGACGAACCACTATCCTCAGAACGACCATATAATTGATACATTTGATTGGCTGATAGGAGTCTTGTTTCTTGTAAAGAAACGGTTAAAGTTGTAGTAATCGGTTCTCCATCTCTATGGACATATAGACCACCTTGTGTATCATATGAAACTTGTACTGACGTTATGGCACTAGGTTGTGTTCTTATAAAAGTTTTACCACCAGTTGAAGTGCTTCTGCCTGCAACTTCAACCATACACAATTTAGGATATTTAAATAAAGGACCATTCAACGATGGATACGAAAGTTGTCTTAGATCTGAGATTAAACGCCATATATTCGCCGCTTCTTCATATGACACTGGACATAGACCAAGTAAATTGAAACTGTCTCAGGGCTGGAGATTTATATGTTAATTGTGTATATGGGTTCGTTGCCCTACCATTTATTGCTTGTGCAATATCAACAAACCCACCAGCCCCAACTGATCTAGCAGCACCTAGTGCTGCTGCCTGAGCAACATCTTGGGCTGTAACTGCTCTTCCTGGTCCTGCAGAACCAAACATTTGTCGTAATCCTTGTCCGATTGCACCCATTTCTAATGGTGCCCAATCGTGTTCGTGTATATCATTTGCCCCTTTTGGTACAGGTAATCCATATACAGTTTTGCTACCTTTTGCTAACACAGCATCTTGATAATCGGCTTCGTATATTTTTAATAAACTATATGAATTTGGAAATGCTTGTGCTGAAGCAGAGCCCACATTTATGCTAATATTTCTTACTGTTGGGGGTGGCATTATTTCTCCTATAAATATTTTTATGCCATATAAAGGTAAATACAGACCAATAAATCCTCAAAAATATATAGGTAATTCTTCTGGTATTATTTATAGATCTTTGTGGGAAAGAAAATTTATGGTATTTTGTGATACAAATCCAAACATTTTAAAGTGGTCATCAGAAGAAATAGCAATACCATATTATTTTACAATAGACAAAAAAGTACATAAATACTATGTGGATTTTGTAATTCAAACCAAAGATAAACATGGAATCATAAAAACATATTTAATAGAAATAAAGCCAGCAAAACAAACTCAAAAACCACAAAAAAGAAAAAATACTAGAAAATACATCAAAGAAATGATGGAATGGGAAAAAAATAACTGTAAGTGGGAAGCGGCAAAAAATTATGCAAAAGAAAAACAATGGGAGTTTAAAATATTAACCGAAAATGAACTTTTTTAACCCAAAAACAGTACTAAATAAGATAGAAAGTTATAAAAATTTTAAAAAAAATTTTCCAGGAACAGTTTTATCATTTGTACACAAACCCCAAACAAAATTCTTCTATGATTCTATACCAGTAGTGCTGGGGGTTAGGCTTATTGGTAGAAAAATGTTTGCAGTTAATTTGAGATTGGTTCCTCCGAGGGAAAGAGTAAGATTGTTGAATATGATGTATGATCTTAAATATGAAAATGAACCAAGAGTTGTAATAAATAAATTATTAAGAAGCAAATATTCAAAAATTATGGCAGCAACTCTTGAAGTATATGATATAAAAAATATTAAAAGCAAAATTAAAGTTTTAAATGATGGTGATTGGGCAACATTTGCATTAAACGAATATAATTCTTTTAAAAATGTTCCTAAAAATAGAATATATAAAATAGTAAAACAAAGAATAATAAACATAAAAATGCCAGTTAAGTACATAGTTCAAGTTATAAAAAACAATTTAAAAAGAAAATAAATGGGCTTATTTGATCCAAAACCACCATTTCCCCCCGACGTTCTTCCTGATCCGTTTCAAGGAGTAAAAGAAAAAATTTCTCCTAAAGGTTTATGGAGCGAATTTAAAGCAGAAAAGATTTCTGAAACTCAAGCACAAACTTATTTATCAAAAAACCCACTCAATATAAGAAATACAATATCACAAGATGTTTTTTCCCTCTTAAGAACAAATAGATATAAAGTAGAATTATCATACAAAGGAAAAACAATAAATCATATTCTGTGTGAATCTGTAGAGTTTCCTGAGAGTGGTATAGCCACGACCGAATATCAAATAGGAAACAGACCAATATTTCTGATACCGTATACAAGAAATTACGGTTCTAATACAATAAATATAACATTTAGAGAAAACTACACTAATAACTCTAAGCCAGAAGTGTTAAGTTTTTTAGAAAATTGGGCAAACGATATAGTAACTAAAGACATTGCAACAGGAAGCTATGATGTTAATTATTATGATAGAATTTTGGGGAATATGAAAATAACCGCAATGGATTTAAATTATAATCCAATAATTAATATGGAAATATATAACATATATCCGACTCTTTTTAGACCGTCAACTTTAGAATACGGCGATATGAATAATTATATAAAGATAAATACTACATTCGCCTTTGAAGAATTTGAATTAAAATAATAAGGAGACTACATAATGCCTTTGCCAAAAATGAGCGTGCCCACATATGAACTGAATTTAATATCTAATAACAAAAATATAGAATATAGACCGTTTTTAGTAAAAGAAGAAAAATTACTTCTCATGGCCTTAGAAACTAAAGACAAAAAAGAAATAATCAAAGGCGTATATTCCGTTCTACAAAACTGCATAATAAACGAAGATGTCAATATTGAAGAATTACCTTCGTTTGATGTAGAATATTTATTTTTAAAAATTAGAGAAAAATCTTTAGGCGAAAAAATAGAAGTAGTTGTTCGTTGTCCTGATACTAAAAAAACATTTCCGGTTGATGTAAATTTATTAGACGTTAAAGTTGAAAAACCAAAAGATTTATCAAACAAAATAGAAATTACAAATAAAATGGGTATAATATTAAAATACCCATCATTTAAAACAATACAAGAATCATACGATAAAAACAATTCAGATAAAATTTTTGATATTCTTTTAGAATGTATAGATAAGATTTACGATGAAAATACAAGTTATACATGTAAAGAATATTCTAAAAAAGAATTACAAGAATTTGTAGAGTCTTTACCGCAAAATATTTTTATAAAACTAGCACAATTTTTTGAAAATTTTCCACAATTAGTATACGAAAATAATGTAACTTCTCCATTTACAGGTAATCCTGTGAAAGTGAGGTTAGATAGTTTCATAGATTTTTTCGATTGAGCTTCGGGGGTGATACTTTAAAGTCTTATTATAATCTTAACTTTATATTAATGAAGGAACATAATTTTAGATTGAGTGAAATTGATAATATGATTCCTTGGGAAAAAAATGTATATAAGTTACTATTATTAAAGTATTTAAAGGAAAAAGAAGAAGCAAGAAAAAAGAAAAATAAGAAATGACTCCCAATTCACCCAAAACACAATATAACTCCCCCTTTGCACAAAATGCAGCAGGAATGGGATTACCTGAATCTATAAGAGACGAAATAAAAGAACTTTTAGGTTTGAATAATCCTTTAGGTGGTTTAGAAAAATTTAGAGAAGAATTGTATGCGGTTGTACAATTACGAACCAGCAAAATACTAAAAGATGCTGAGAAGTTTTTCAGTGTTCTTTCACAGGGATCTGTTGCATCCGGTGTTAAATCTGTGGATCCTTCATCTGAAAATAAAGATAAAGATAATAAAGAAAAACAAACCACAGAAATATTAAAAAATGTTTCTAGTATAAAAGTTTCTATTGAAGGCGTAGACGAACAAAATAGAGATATAAAAAAGAATACAGAAGTAAGTGCATCTGTTGCTAATGTAAATGAAGAAAATGTAAGAGAACAAGAATCCAAAGACGACAGATTTCAAAATACTTTAATAGATTATTTGGATAAAATATTAAGACAACTAAAGAAAGCAACTTCTGCAGAGGATGGTGGATTTTTAGGAAAACTCGGTTCAGCATTAGGAAGCAATGCCGGTCTTTTAGCCACAGGAGCAGGCGGTATCGCTGCAGGAATGGCCGCAAAAAGCAGAGCAGCAAAATTAGCAAAAATTAAAGCAGCAAGAGCAGCGAGAGGTAAGGGTGGAAAAGTGGCGGGTATTGCAAGAGCCATTAAAAATGCACCAGGAAAAGGTAAAACCAAATTATTGCTTGGTTTGTTGGCTGCTATGGGAATTTATACCGTTTTTAGTGGATCCGAAGAAGAAGACGTTGAAGAAACAGTACCAGTCGGTGATGAAGAATTGCCGGAAGAAATTGGTGAAGTATATCCAACACAACCAAAAGAAGAATATGGTGTTGGTGATTTTGCTACAGATGCTGCACTCATGGGAGTTGTTTCTACTGGTTCTGCTGCAATAGATTACGCAAGAGGGGTTCCAGCAGCAACTGCAACTCAAGCAGCAACAACCACAACAACAGGAACTCAAGCAGTAACTAAAGCAGTATCTTCTGCTGGAAAAGGTGCTGCGGCTGAAGGTGCCGCAAAAACAGGATCGCGCTTTTTGGGAAAAGCTGCGGGCCCTCTAACAGCATTAATAGAAGGTGGGTTAGCATATTTTGAATACCAAGCAGAAGAAGAACAATTAACACAAGATGTTCAGGCAGGCATTGTAACTGAAGCCGAAAAAGATGCAAGAGAAGACAGAATGATGGGAGAAAAAATAGGTCAGGCAGCGGGTGCTACAACGGGTGCTTTGGCTGGAATGGCTGCAGGGGCGGCTATAGGTAGCGTCGTTCCTGTAGCCGGAACAATCATAGGTGCTGCTGCTGGTGCAATTATTGGTGCAGGATTGGGTTGGTTGGGTGGATGGGCGGGTGGTGAACTTGGTGGACAGATTGCTGAAGCAGTTGATGACACAACACTAACACAAGAACAAATAGATGAAAGAAGAGCCAAATATCAAATTATTGATAGCAATGGCATAGTATTGACTAGCACTTCTGAAACAGAAGTAAATTTAGAAACTGAAGAAGCCCTAAGAACGTTGAATGATATTAAAGACCAATCAATAAGAGATTCAACGGAGAGTAACACACAAACAACTATAAACAATAATGTTGTTTCTGGAAGTGGAAATACACAAAATAACACTGAAGTAAATAATCCAAATCATTCTGAAAACCCAGCAAACAGCGAAAGCGTTGTAGCAGAAACTGCCGCAGGCAACAATCAAGGAACCATGCCTTCATAAAAAACCCCAAGATCTATTTCTAGAATCTTGGGGGCAATAAACAAAAAGTTTGTTTTAATTACTCTTCGTTGGCTAGACGCTCAAAATAAGATGCAGCATCTTCCTCTTCAGCATCATCCGAAGGGGCCTTCTTCTCTGCCATCTTTGGTGGCTTAGAAGTCTTAAACTTAGGTGCTTCAAATTGACTTTCAACTTCATCCATATCTTCAGCAGTCTTTGCACTTGCAGTAGACTCCTTAAGAACAGACTTCATCTTGGTAGAGAGTTCATCATAAGACTTAAACTCTGATGGTTGAATAAACTCTTGAAGTTTGTGCTGTTGCTTCCAGATACCCTCTAGTTTGGCATCATCGCCCCCCATGAGAGGAGCGGCATTGTCAAACTCGCTTTTATCGTAGTTTACATAACCTGCAACCTTACGAATCTTGAGTTTAAAATCTGCACCCTTCCAGAAGTCAAAAACGTTTACTGCCTCATCGTCATCAAACTCTGGTTGCAGTTTCTCCATAATCTTATCAAAGATCTTCTTGCCATACTTAAATAGGAAGACCTTACCCTCATTTTGAGGATTCTTTGGATCAGAAACAACTAGAACATTTGAGATGTAAGTGAGCTTACGCTTACGGGCACGAGCAACTTCCTTATCGTCGTCGCTACCACTGTTCCACAGTTCACTGTTTGCTTCACAAACAGGACACTTGCCTCCGATGGTAGTTGGGCAGTTCTCAATGAACCAGCCACCCTTGCCTTGGAAGCCGTGATTAAAAACACGAACCCAAGGTACATCCTCACCTTCAACAGGAGGAAGGAAACGAATTACGGCATAACCATTGCTTGCTGAGTCGAGTTCTGGCTTCCAGAATCGATCATCCTTATAACTCTCTGAGCCCTTAACTTGCTTCTCAAGGGCATCTTGAATCTTGCTAAAATCAGTAGACTTCTTCTTCATATCTTTGAATGACATTGTATTCTCCTTGTACGATATGTACGGTATGTGTGTAGTATACGATATGTAAAATTAGTGTCAAGTTTAAAGTTTAAGTTTCTGTGATTTAGGTAACAAATTTAAATTTTCACCTTCTTCTTTTAATTGCTGTATTATGGGTTTAGATAAAAATTTTGCAATTAGTTCAGGTTCTATTGAATATTTTTCACATAAAAATAAGATAGCATCCATGTACGACATTTCTCTGGCTAATACTAAAGATTCTATTTCTTTTTGCACTTTTAAATTATCTTGTTCTGGTATAATCATTATCTTCTCCTAGAGTTTATTTATTATTTTTTATACTCTTCATTTCGAAGATAATCTAAAAGATCTTTTTTTGGTTCCCAGCCTAAAAGTTTTTTTGCTTTTGTTATATCTGCGAGAGTATGTCTTGCTTCACCTTGTCTCGGTGCTATATGATTATACTCTCCGCCCATCTGTATTGCAAGTTCTAAAACTGAAAATGCTTTGTTTGTTCCTATGTTGATTATTTCCGCATTTAGGTTATCTTGTTTATTCATTGCTGCAATGTTTGCTTGAACTACATCAGAAACGTGCACATAATCTCTAGTTTGAAGACCATCGCCAACAATGGTCATTGGATCTCCTAATTTTTTCTGCCTTGAAAAAACTCCAATTACTGGAGCATAAGAACCACGAACAGGTTGTCTTGGCCCATATACATTAAAGTATCTAAAACAAACGCTATCAACATTATATGTTTCTGAATATAATTTAAATAATCCTTCAGAGAATAATTTTGAATAAGAATACATGTTCAAACAATGTGGTGTTAATTTTTCTGTTTGAGGATATGTTTGATTTAAACCATATATTGCAGATGTGCTTGAAAACATTATTCTTTTTACACCAAACATTCTACTTGCTTCTAAAATGTTTAATGTTCCCGTTGTGTTTACATTATATGCTTTTATTGGATCATTTATGCAATTTTGTATTCTGGCTTCTGCTGCCAAATGAAAAACATAATCTGGTTTATGTCTCTCAAAAATACCATTTATAATATGCTTATTTGTTATATCGTCTTTATAATAAGTTGCTTTTTTATTATAATAAAATTCATCATGAGCATCAGATGATAGATTATCAATTACAACCACATTATGATTTAAAAGAATTAATTCGTCTACTAGATTTGAACCAATAAATCCACAACCACCTGTTATAACAATTTTCATTTTATGCCCTCTTTGATATAAAATGCATCTCCCCAAGTAAAATGATCACACATTTTTATTTCGGCTCTTGTAAATTTATATTTTTTTAAAAATAAATCTAGATCTTCTAATAAAACACAACCGTCATATAATTCTGTTTTATTAATTTCAGTATAAATATATTCTATATCAGATAAAGTATCATGTGACCCCTTTAATACCTCTAATTCATATCCCTGAACATCTATATTCATAAAATTACAATTTTTTATACAAAATGAATCTAGTTTTTTAATCATTACTTCATAATTATTATCAGAAAATGTAACATCAGGATGTTGCAATAAATGATCTTTGGGTTTCAAAAGTGATGAGGATTGTTTATTGTTTGAAATAAACATATTTCCGTTTTCTTCTTTAGAACCAAGTGCAAAATTATATTTTTTAACAGAGCAATCTATTTTTTCAAAACAATCTTTTTGTGGCTCAAAAACGTGTATATTATTTGTGTATGTTTTGTATAATGTTATTTCTTCTCCAATGTGGCCCCCTACGTGTATAATACCATCTAAAATTATATTATATTTTTTAATTAAATAATGTAAATCTATTAGCATCTATTATCCTTTAAATTCGTTCCAATTGTCTATATTAGTAAAAGCCGAAAACATTCCAAGATCCCAATTATTTATTCCATATATTTTTTTTTGTGTTTCATTTGTTATAAAATATATATTAGAATTGTTTGAAAATAATGCAGTAATAAAACTAAAAGACCCCGCACTTAAAACTAAATTTTTACACTGTGAACCATATCTCACAGTATACTCTGCAGATTCATTTAAAATTTTTAAATTATATTCTTTTGACAATTTTATTACAATTTCATCATCGACATTATCACTTGCTATTATTCCAGAATTAAATTTTATTTTTTCTATAGATTTTTTATAATACTCATATGGTAAAGAAAATTTATTTTTAATATCGCCCAATCTAACATGCACGAATAAATCATTTTTACATTCTAATGTTTTAGGAATTATATATTTTTTATAAGATTCTATTAAATTATTAATTTTAAATATTTCAGGAGACTGAAAAAAACCATTAATCAGATAAACTCCCTTACATAGTGTTTTTTGTTGTAAAAATGTCATGATATTATCATCATTCACTGTATAAAATTGATCATATATTATATTACCAGAAAATTTATTAACTATAAAATGATCATTAAAATTATTATTCCATAAATTTTGATCAAAATATAAATTATATTTTTCTGCAATATATTGTGCCATCAAATAAATCAATACATGATTCCCCAACCTCCCATCATATTGTATCCTGACACTACTCATTTTAATTCAATATAACACAACCAAGTATAGGATTTACATTCATCATAAAATATTTTATATTTTTCTTTTTCAAATTCATTTAACAATTCGGGTAACGTTTCATAATTTTCTTCCCATAAATCACCCCATCTTGTAAATTTTGATTTAAAAATTGGTGGAGCTTCTTCGTAAATATTTATTATATTATTTAATAAAATAAAATCATTTTTATTATAATCAAACCATGTTTTTTTAGAATTAATATCTATAACATATTTTTTTTGTTGTAATATTTTTTTTATACTATAACAATCGCCTTGGTTATGTGGGTAATTGTCCTCAAATATTATTTTTTTTAAATTATATTGTTTACAGTGAAGAAGTCTGGGTAATGCGTCTTGGTGATCATCAAAAAAAACCAATACATTATTTGATGAATATTTAGACCAATTTATTTTTAAAAAATCTTCTGTTAAATATTCTGCAGTATTACTTACATATTGTCTGTTGTCCAATACAGGATCTATTGATATTATTTTACTATTTGGGCATATTTTTTCAATAAACCAAGTTCCTAATCCCTTCCATATACCACTCTCAATAATTACTTCTGGATTTATTTTTTTTAAAACATAATAAAAAGGAAAAAGGTGTGAGGAGTTCATACCGCCGCTGTTATTTTTTATTGGTCTTTTTTCATATAGTGATAAAAAATCATCAATATATTTTTTCATATCATCTCTATCAAATAATAAATTATCAATCATATCTGAAATCCTTTTTTCTCTCCCTTTGAATACGGATAATTGTTTTTTGTAAAATAGTAATCTAATGGAGATTTATAATTTAAATTTTTTAAATGTGAAGTTAAATTTAAAAATTCTTGAACTAATTTTTTATCAAGAAATGGATATCTGGTTTCTATACCAAATGAACCAGCAACACATTCTTCTTTGGATAAATATGATGATTGTGCCCCATAGTAAAAATTTCCATACGGAAATATGGATTGTAAATCCTTCGGAAAACTTTTAGGATTACTTGTGTTAAACCCATATGTTTGTATGTTTCCCATTATTTCATCACTACCTTGACCGGAAAATAATATTTTAATATTATATTTTATTTTCATTTCAGATAAAATATCATATAATGCAATTGCACCAACATCATCAAATCCATTATGTGTCACTATTGTTGGATTTGGGCCATAAAAAAATTTTTCAACACTATTATTCATTTTTTCTTTTATGGAACTTATATCACTAACTGTTTGTTTTTTATATTTAATTATATTTTTATTACACAATAAACGCTGATTTAATATATTTTGATTTTCTGCTCCAATTATAGTGTATGAAATGTAATCAAAATTTTGTTTATTCATTGAACAGCATATAGCACCACTATCATATCCAGAACTCATAGGAATTAGTGGTTTTAGATTAACATTAAATCTTTTTCTAACTGATTCATCAAAAGCACTACACCAATCATCAAAAGAATTTTTATATTGATTTAAATTAAAATTATAATAATTATACTCAGTACTGATATTTGTGCTAATATCATATTCAATAAAGGTGTTGGTTGGTACTTTTGTAATAGTTGTAAAATTAAGTTTTTCTAAATTAGATTTATATGAAGACACCCCAAAATTATTATTTTCAAATGAAAAATAGCACGGCTTCGTACAGAAGCAATCCACACCAAAAATTATTTTGTTTTTATTAGAATCATATATGCAAAAAGCAAATTCACCATCGATATTTCTTAACCCATTAATATTATCTGAAATGTAAGCATCTAATATACATTCACCATCACTACTATAATTTCCTAATTGTTTATAATTGTAAATTTCTCCATTAAATACCAGATAAATTCCATTTTTTGAAATAGGTTGTGTTGTAAATGATCCAGTTATTGATAATAAATTATGAATAATATTTATTCCGTTTAATGAACAAGTTGAGGTATTATCTGGACCTCTTTTTTGTGAATAATAGTTAACAGTATTAATATCTATTATATTTTTGTTTGTTACTATAAAACTACACATTTTATTTTATTATTAAATAATAATCCCTAGTATTTATTTTATTATAGACAGAATATTTATTTAAAAAATTATTTAATATGTTTATTTCATTGTTACTATTATGAAATTCAACTAAAATTATTTTGGGATAAATTGAATTTTTAATCATATAATCTAAAATAGCATATTCGGAACCCTCAATATCCATTTTTAAAACATCTATTCTGTTATGATTTAATTCCTTCATGATTGTTTTTAAAGTTTTTACAGGTAACTCTATTGTATTTTCTGTTTTTTCAGCGGTTTCACTGTAACTGACATATTCTAATTTTGGTGGCAAATTAAAATATGAAATACCATCGAATGCACTAACACCGATTTCTCTAAAAATAAATTTATTAGGTAATTTTTGTTTTTTTATCCATTCGATGCATCTGGGAGTGGGGTCAAATGCATTTACTGTAACGCCACAATTATCAATCATTTCAATATCAAATGATATATCAGTTCCAACACCAAAACTATAAACAATATCTGTTTGTTTTATAATACTCGGATCAATTGCCCAACCACCATAATTAGTTCCGTAATATGTTAATTTAACATCATTTCCTGATATTTTTTTAATCATTTTGAATCCCCATCGAAATAATAATTGATTGATTTATATAAATTTTTATTAGAGTAATGTTCCCAATAAATGTCAATCATTTCTTTACGAAGTTTTTCATCGTATTTAGTTCTTAAATCCTCTAAAAATTTTTTAGATATTTGTTGAATATCACATCTTATAACAAATTTTTCTAATTTATTTGGTATTTTTAAATTATTAAAAATAATTGGAAAACTTCCAGCCGATATACTTTCATATAAACGTAGAGATGATGGTCCTGTTCCCTGTGGGCAAAATGAAAAATAACTATTTTGTAAAAAATGTTTATATTTTTTATTTAAATTTTGTTTTTCTTCTTCGTTTTTATAAAAAAACCAACCATTTGTATCAATTATAGGTAAAAAATTATTAAATTTAATCAATTGTTTTCTTATTTCATGTGTAGAAAAATCTCCCATAAAACTACAAAGATACTCATTATTTTTATAATGTATTTTTGTATTGTATGATGGATTATAATGAGGAATACAAATATTACCATCATCAGATGTTGTGTGTGGAGTAAAAACATAATTATCACCAAAATATAACCTATTTACACTTATATGTTGACAAACATATATTTTTTTAAAATTATATTTTGTATTAATGTCATTTATTATTTGTTGTGTTTTAATTACACCTACAGTATTTAAACTATATGCAATGGGTATTGCTACATAATTTAATTTATGATTATTTTTAAAATAATCATATACACATCTTTCAGTTTTTATTGGATCTTTTTCTTGATCGAATGTTATTGCATCAGATACTATCATTTAATTTTTCTTTTACTTTGTCTATTAATTTGCTTTTATTGTCAACACCCACTGTCCAATTTGCATGCATCATCAGAATATTTTTATTTAAGTGTGGAATATCTATATTTGGATTCCAAACTTGTTGACCTATTATATGATGTATATTAAAATATTTTAAATCTAAAATTTTTGATTTTATATAATCATGTCTAAAATGGTTCATTGCGTGTTGATCATTTCCAAATTTACTCATATTATTAAGAACTGTCTCAAATAATTTTTTAGTTTTTTCGTTTCCTCTACAGGCAAAAAATCCACACGATATTGTATTCCCACCATCGTCTATTCCTATCATATCACAATCTTCCATTTGATTCAGCAAATCATCTTTAAACTGTTTAAAAAAATAAACATCACAATCTGAATGGATAAAAACTTTATTCGGATTTTCTTCTATTCCTCTTAAAACATAAGATATTTTTTTGTGCATAGTTTGCATCCACCCAGATTCCATAAAATTGCCACTTGAACATTCTTGTGGAAATTTTTCAATAATAACTTCAAAATTATCATCTTTAGGAATTGATGATAAAAAATAATTATTTAATAATGAGATATGAGAATCTGTATAGAATGTATAAAGTTTCATATATTTAATTCCTTTTTAATTTTTTCTATAGTTGGATATAAATCATATCTTTGCCAATATTCCCATGCATTTGCATCCGATTCTGTTGATTTAGTAACCTCAAGATAATTTTCATCCATTTCTGATTTTTTAGCACCTGGGTGCATATGTTCAATTATAATATCTGGAGTATATACTAATCTATTCAACCCAGAACCTATACTCATCCAATAATTATCAGTCCACATATGATTAAATTTTGGATCGTACATATATCCTAAAATATCAATAATATTTGTTGTCATTAAACAAGAAGAGGCTAATTTATGTCCTTGGTGTAAATCGTTACCATATACAACGGCAATACCATTCATATTGTTTACATATTCTAAAAATATTTTATCCCATTCTTTTGTTCGAAATAAATGATCATCTCCCATAAAAAGAATACACGAATATTTATCTTTAATTTGTAAGTATGCTCTATTCATTGGGTCAACTATCCCCCTTCTTCCAACTGGAACCACTATTTTATTGGCATCTAGATCTAAATAAGTATTTGTATCATCATCATCTATTATAAAATATAAATCTGAATATTTAGAATTTGATGTTAATTCATATGACCCCTTTAACCTTATTGCATTTTGCAATCTGTGTTTTGTTGGACACATAACAGCAATTTTTTCAGGTTTCATAGCAACTCCTTTACTAGATCATTATACATTTCTAATTTTTTACTTTCTTCACAAGGGGGTCCTTGGGTTCTTCCGATATACATATCACCTTTTCTGGGGGTCGGCCAATCGTGTGTTTTGTCACCAAATGGATTATCGTTATCGTGTACTACTCTATCGCCTTCAAATAAGGGATATATCATTTGTGAAAGATAGTTTTGATCTGTTGGTTGTCTTCCTTCAACTTCTAAGCATTTTTTAATAATAGAGTCGAGTTTGTTATTTTTTCTTAGACCCCACATACCACCCATTACTTTAGATCTGTGTCCGGGTTGAACTTCACGCATAAGGTGAATAGATTTGCCTGTTTCTATCCACTGATTTACTGCATCTCTTTCTCTTTCACATGGATAACTGTCGGTGTCTCTAAAAATAACAATATTTACTACTGGATCTTCATACGCTAAAAATCTCCAAAACATCCTAGTTGAATGATTAGTTCTAAATCTATCCAAATTATTATTCGTCATATCTATGAGATTCACATTTGAATATGTTTTGAGTTTGTTTAATACTGTTTGTGGAACTGTAGTATCATAATAAAATCTAGATTCCCAATCTGGGTATAAATCTTTACAAATGTCTGCGTTAATTATTGCATTAATAACGTATCTCGGATCTCTACCATATAAAGAATAAGATATTACCTTTTTCATATATTTTCCTTTAATATTAAACTAACAAGTCTGTCTATTTTTTGTTTATGTTGTGAATATGGCCTAGCCACATGTGAATCTAAATAATACTCATTCAATATAGAATCTTCATTAAATTTATTCCACGAGGCTGTTCCTCTATCTAATCTTCTTGCACAGAATCCTCCAGGTCTCGGTGGATTATATAAAATATTACTATCAACATTATTATGAAAATGTGTTATTTTTTTATTACAATACACTTCATCGGCAAACCAATATTGTAATTCTAGCCCATGTGTGGGTCTGTGTGTATGTGCTTGGTGCCTCCATTCCGTTTGTTCCATAAACGATTCAAAAGTTTCAGGTAAATCTAAAACTTTTTTAAATGTTTTACCTTTAGCAACATTATAACAAATAGAATTTGAACCTATGACATGAGCATTTAAATTAATAAACTTATCATCAGATATATTGTAAATATTATCTATAAAATACTGTCTAGAAATAGGAAACATATCGATGTCTGATGTTGCCCATGTAGTATCTGGTTCCAAAGAAGGAAAAAATAATCTAGAACATTGTGCTTGTGTGTTTACTGGAATATCTTTTAATGGTTCTAGATATAAAACTGATCCATATTCCTCACTTACCTTTATATTTTTATCATCATGAATTAAAATTAAAACAGGATGTATGTTAAATTTTTTTTTCCATATCTTAGAAACCAATGGCCAAAAATCCAAATAATATGGATTAGTAGTTGAACTTAAAATAACTTTTTCTATTTTCATCGCACTTCCTGTATTGTGTGGTGTTCTTTTGGACCCTTCCAATATGGTCCAGGAACTGTTGGTGGATTATTTTGTGGTCTTGCCATATGGTTGTGCCAAGTTACTATAGATTTTGCTGGATTATAAACTCTATAACCCGCCTCAACAAAACATTGCATTATTCTACCATCGCATGCATAATATCCTATTGGAAAAATTGCATTTTTAACTTTACATTCACCTTTCCAAATCCAAACATCATTACTTTCTGGTGCAGCTTTTCCTTGCATGTGGTGCCCTCTTGCAAGATAGGCCGTATCATTTGGTAAATACCATCTACTCAACCCGAGAGCTATATTATTTTTTAATTTTTTATCAATTTTTGATATGGTATCTGTAAAAATAATATCAGCATTTGCTAATATGTTTATATCATTCTTATTTTTTGCTTCGGGTAAATCAAAAATCTGTTGATATGTTGTTCTATAAGGATCATATTTTGACCTGTTATCAGGTGTATGATCTATTCTTCTTACCTTGGTGGTTTTGAATTCAATCCAGTTTGGAAAAATTGTTTGTTTTGGTGTTATTAAATACACATTATCAAAATATTCTAATTTTTCGTTTATAAAAAGAGAGTCTTCATATTCTCTTTGACGACATGAATTATCAGATACAATATACTCAATGAATAAATTTTTCATAAAAATAATCTTCCGCTATTGGCATTTGTTTAATTTTTTCTATATTATTTAATATAGATTGTTTTTTTGATTCGTACAATTCTTTTGTTAATGTTGTTATTATATCATCTTTATATAGAATGATTCCATCTCTATCAAAATGCTCAAATACATCCGGATCGCCGTGGTATATTGGGATGACACCTTTGGCAAAACAATCTGTTATTTTTTCTGTAAAATAACCAGGATATGAATCATTCTCGAAAACAACTGAAAACATATACGGGTCTAGTGCTTCTTTTTTATCTCTATGTGCACCCGTTCCTTCACCAGGTCTAATGCTACCATGAGCACCACCATACAAATCTAATTTATTTTTTAAATTTAAAGCGACACTTAATCTATAGCGATGACCCTCTGAATAATCTTTCGGAGAGCATATCATTGACACTAATTTATTTTTTTCTGGTATTTTTACACCATCTCTAGCAAAACACCAAGGTAGATTGCTGCCAGAATATGTCCATTTTATTCTATCATCTAATTTACACAATTCTTTTTCGCATGTAAACAAATATTTGTATTTTGATAATATTTCTTCTTTATTTGTAAAAAGTCTATCCCTTACTTTTCTAGCATCACCTATAAACCTAGATTCACATATCCATGCATATTTTTTATTGTGATATGGTGTATTTAATCCTTGAAAGATACCACCATCAATATACACTTGTATTTCTTGTCTTTCTCTTGTCCAGATAAAATTTTTAGGGGTTAATGTAGAACATGAAGAATGTTCTATTGTAAATGGACATCCTATTCCTTGTATTTTTATTTTACTCATAAAGCAGGTCTTCCTCTATTTATTTGAGCCATTTTTCTGTGAACTTCTGCTTTACCCTTGGCATGTGAATTTTTATTTATTATATAACGACCGTCGCAATAATCATTAAAATTATTTTCAATTATAAAAATTGATATTTGTGTATGTATTTTAGGAATCACTGCATGTTTTAGAGCATCATGATCTAATTCAAAACCGTTTTGTTTTAATCCATTTTCACAAGCATCTATCCAAGAATCAATTATAAAATTAAATTTTTCACCATGCTTAAAATACACAGGAGATGCTTTTATTCCTTCTATGTTCCCTGTATGAGATGCAAACCCAATGTCGTGTGTTATGTTATCAAAAGCATTAAAAGATTCTCTCAATTCCGTATCACAATCCATCCATATCAGATCACATTTATGCTTCTCCATCATGTCTTTTATAAATTTAGGTTTTCTCAAACAATTTAACATGTAAGAACCTAGAGATGGGAGTTCCACTATTTCGTGTGAAATATTTAAACGATTGCACGCAGCAATTAAATATTTTCCATGTTGGCTATAATAAGTTCCGCCATCCACATCCGAATAAAAACTTATCAATTTTGGTTTCATTTTATCTGCTTTCTCATTTTTCTACTTGCTTGCATGTGTTCTATCACTACAGCTTCTTCTTTTTCGAACCAAGAGCAATCAAATACTTTACAATAACTCTGTGGAAAATTAAATGTCTTTAATCCCTGTTTATCGTATTTATCCCAAACTTTTTGTAGACTTTGTTGTTCCCACACAGTTGGATTCGCTTCACTCTCTTTCTTCCAATCATGTATCATTTCTATTGCAATTTTTGTATTATTAAAAAACATTGTTCCGCCAGCAAGTGCCTCATTACCTCTATCTGGTCCCCAAGGACGTAGATGTTCATTTGAAGGCTTATTCCATACATTTGGAATCCAATAACAACCAAAATCATATGATTCTAATTGTTCAAATAATTTTGGTTCGGCTCTAAATCGTGCATCTGCATCAGTCCACACAACACCACATTTTAATTCATTTAAAGCAGTAAGAACAACTTCGGCTTTCATGGTACAATTTTTAACCCAAGATCCTTTATTTTCTTTTTCATATGATTTAAAAGGATATTGTTTGGTTTGATTGTCTCCTGGATATTTTAATTCTGGTTGCAAAAAATAATGGCAAGTTTTTCTCCACTCATCCACTTCATTTTTATATTCTGGTGTATAAAATGTTATAACTGCTATCATTTTCTGTCAACCTTTTGCATACTAGATGCTAAATCATGTAAAATTATTGCTTTATTCATTCCATGTAACTTATTTATCTGACAATATTCTCTGGGTAACCATTCAGTTGAGGGATTTATATTACACCATGCTTGTTGTAAAGACCACTGATCCCACGATCTCTTCCATTCATTTTTTATTTTTAACCATTCATTACATAAGTTTATAATATTTGGACACTTACGCAAAAAAAGTGTTCCGGAATTAAACCAAGCAGGGTTCATTCCTTGGGGCCAATTTTTAGGCAATTCTATTTCCTCTCTCCCTGCGGGTGCTCTTTTTCGTGGACCAGGTTCAGCACGAACTCCAAATTCTTTATCACAGACAAAAAACAAATACGGATGCTCCATTATTCGAGCATCCGCATCTATCCAAATTAAACATTCATCATTCTGTGCTAAATTTAATTGTTCTATTATATAATTTATTTTATAATTACAATTATCAACCCAAGATCCTAAATCATCTCTTCTTCTTATTTCGTAAGATAGTGAAAATCTTTCACAAGAATCTTTAAGCCTTTTGACTAATTCAGGATATACGCCTGTATTTGTGTAATATGAAATTATTTTAACTTTGTTCATTTAATTGTAAATTGTATTCTTTGATTATATTAAATAGAGGTTCTACGTAATTTTTAGGATCTTCTTCGTGACAATGAATTGTTCCGTCATCACAAGACATTAAAATTGCAATATTTTTAATAGATATACCTGTATGTTCTTTGAACATTATGGAATATGCTGTAGCTTGCATAAAATATTCTTGAATATCAGACTTGTATTTTTCTCTAGAGCAGGTTTTAAAATCTATTACTGATAATTTTTTATTATATTCCGCTATACAGTCAACTCTACCTGCTAATTTTAGCAAATCTGAATACATAGGAGATTCTAATAAATGAATATTATCTATGTTATCCAGCATTTTTTGAAAATTAACAAATAAATGATAATTTGCAAGATCGTCTTTTGTTGGTGCACCCTGATTATTTAAATATTTTTCAATTACACTATGAAAACTATTTCCTCTTTTAGTGACTCTTTTTGCTTCTTGGGGATTATTCTTTCGCCATTCTGCAAAAAACTTTTTCTTTTTAAATCCAGTAACAGTTGTAACTGATGGATAAGATGTTGTATTGTTTATTTTGTAGTGTCGTTTACCGTCTAATTCAACAGCAACAACATCTTCCGAAAGATTTAAACTTTCTATTTTTACATGATTAAAAATTTTCAATTGTATTCCTTTAAAGTTTTTTAACTTTGCTTATCAGCTGCATGTATTTAGACACCGAATCTTTATACTCTGCATTCTTTGTTTCAATTTTCTCTTCAATTATATTTTGTTTTTCTAGTTTTGTTTCTATTAATTTATTTACTAATTTTTTTTTTAAATCTTCAACTATATTATCAGTTAATTTTGGAACAATATTGTCAAATATTTGACCACACTCCCAAGAATACCAATTGTAACCTTTTCTTTTGGCTATTGGATACCATTGTACCATAGCACCATGAACTTCATCTAATGTTCTTTTAAAATTATGTTTTTTCTTTATATCTGTTTGTGTTACTTGATAGCAATATTTAGATTCCATACTATCGGCTGATAAATCATTACCAGCAAATATTATATTTTTAAATCCAACAGAATGTGCCCACTGAATACCAAAGGTGATTGATTTGTGTGGCCCTCTTGCAAAAGATCTAGAAAAATCAAATAAATGTTGTTCGGCTTCAAATGTGCGATTATTTGTAAAACTTCTGTATGCATGAACATTTTTTCCAGGAAGGTGATTTGATGTTTTTCCTTCTTGAACAATTTTAATTATTTGTTCCGCAACGTAAACCTGTTTTCCTTCTTCACCATGCATTTCATTTAAATAATCGGAATAAATCCATATATGTGGATTTGTTATTTTTCTAATAGTTGTGCTTATTGCTGCAACAGGAAATCCTAAACTAAAAACATCAACTTTGTTTAGGGATGGCCCAGAACACGCAAATACTATTGTTTCATAATTTTTTAAATCGTCAAATAACATAATATATAAAATCTATTAAGGTCTTCTAGCGAAATCTGCTTCTGCTTTCTTAATCAGCGTTGTTGCCTTTACTGCATTTCCGCCTGCCTTTTTAACTGCGTCACATCTAATATTAAAAAGTTCTTGTTGCCTGAGTGCAGCCTCTAATTGTTCTTGTGCATTATCTATACTAACAGCATTTCCTGTTCTGTTTGCTCTTACTAATGCGCTTCGTGCATTAGAAACATTTGTAGCAACCACTCTACCGTCAATTTTACAATGTGTCAGCAAATCATTAAATCTATCTTCATCTGATAGTCTTTTTTCGGCACTTCGTTTACCTGCTCCAAAAGCACCTTCAATTGCACTAGTGTCAACCCCGATTTGAGCAGCTGCTCCTCTAGCAACAGTTCCAGCAAGAGAAAGAGCCCCCCTGCCTATACCCCTACCAACAGCAGCAGCTATAGATCCTATAGATTTTCCTGCTAATTCTCTAAATTCGTTTAATTGTTTTGAAATTTCGGTAAATGTTTTTGCCATATAAAATAACCTTTATATATACTCTTACCATTATTTATAAAAGCAGAGGAGGCTCTTTTGAACCCCCTCTGCCCTATGAAGATCGAAAGGTAGCGAAGTTCCTTATAGCATGAATGGCGTAGTTCGCTTAAC
>Ga0129336_10000058_pt1 | contig 47007 bp, 34 predicted proteins | sample CPB6_02_DNA_FD_96878 | JGI IMG/M metagenome (GOLD analysis project Ga0129336, IMG submission 96878) | Freshwater to marine salinity gradient microbial communities from Chesapeake Bay, USA - CPBay_Sum_0.6_0.2_DNA | ecosystem: Environmental > Aquatic > Marine > Coastal | place: USA: Chesapeake...
AAGGTCCTGGGGTGGCACGACCGCCGCCTGCTGCTGGAGGTCGGGGTCACCGTCACCGGCTCAGGCCGCCGCATCACCGGACTCGAGCGTCGCGAGCACGACCAGGGCCAGCACGACGGTACGCGCGATGTCATGGCGGTGAGCACCGCCGGCATGCTGGTGCGACGCGACGTCTGGGACCGCCTCGAGGGCCTGGACCCGACGCTGCCGCTCTTCCGCGACGACCTCGACCTGTGCTGGCGGGCGCATCGCGCGGGAGAGCGCGTCCTCGTGGCGACGGACGCCGTGATCCACCACCGCGAGGCTTCCGCGCATGGGCGCCGGGCCGACGACATCGCGCCGCGTCCGCACCGCGCCGATCGCGAGGCCGCGGTGCACGTGCTGCTCGCGCATGCCCGCTCATGGCTCGCACCGTTCGTCGCGCTGCGTCTGCTGCTCGCCAGCCTCGGCCGCTCGGTGGTCTACCTGCTGGGCAAGGACGTCGCGGCTGCGCGAGACGAGGTGGGCGCGGTGCTCGCGCTCGCGCTGCATCCGCGCCGCATCGCCGCGTCGCGGGCACTCATCCGCCGGACGACCTCGCTGCCCGCCAGTGCCGCTCGGCACCTGCGCCCGACGGTCGGGTCGCAGACACGCCAGGCCCTCGAGACCGTCGCGGGAGTGCTCACCACCAGCCGGTCCACGTCCACCGCATCAGTCAGCGCACTGGAGAGCGGACCCACCGGGGAGGAGGCGGACTTCCTCGATGGCTCGTCATCGGGGCTCCTGCGCCGCATCCTCACCGCGCCAGTCGTCCTCGTCGTCGCCCTGCTCACCATCGTCGCGATCGCCGGCACGCGCGGCCTGTGGCTCGGCGACGGGGTGCTGCAGGGCGGTGCGCTGCTCCCGGCCCCGCCCGGGGCCTCGGACCTGTGGCAGACGTACCTGCGTGCGTGGCACGACGTCGGCGCCGGATCCACCACGCCGGCTCCGCCCTACCTCGCCGTCGTCGTCGCGATCGCCGTGCTCCTGCTGGGCAAGGCGCCGGCGGCCGTCACCCTGGTGCTCCTCCTGGGCATCCCGCTGGCGGGCCTGGCGGCCTACGTGACGATGAAGGGCCTGGTGCCGCAGCCCGGCATCCGCGCCTGGGCGGCCACGGCGTACGCGCTGCTGCCCGCGATGACCGGCGCTGTCTCGTCCGGCCGCATCGGCCTGACCATCCTCGCCGTCGCCCTGCCGTTCGCCCTGCGCTCGCTCGTGCGCATCAGCAGCCCGCGCGGCACCTACCGCAGGGCCGCCGGCACGGCGCTGCTCGTGGCGATCGTGATGTCGGTCGCGCCAGGGGTCTGGGTCGTCCTGCTCGTGGGCGGTGTCCTCGCGGCGGTGTGGCTGGTCCGTCGCCCCGGGGGTCCGGGTCGACCGGTGCTGATCCGACTCGGGATCGCCCTGCTCGCTCCGGTGGTCCTGCTGCTGCCGTGGTCGTGGCACGTGCTCGCGCACCCGAGCCTGCTGCTGCTCGAACCCGGCCTGAACGGCGGCCCGATCACCGACGCGGACCTGGCTCCCTGGCAGCTCCTCCTGCTCCATCCGGGCGGCCCGGGCATGACGCCCGTGTGGATCTCGGCGGGGCTCGTCGCGGCGGGACTGCTCGCCCTGCTGCGCCGCGACCGGTTGGCCGTCACCGGCGGATTCGCGGTGCTGGGTGCCCTCGCCCTGCTCCTCGGCCTGGTGCAGGTCGTGCTGCTCGTCACCCCGCCCGGGGCCAGCGAGCCGATCCGCGCCTGGCCCGGTCAGGCCACGCTCGTGCTGGGACTGGCCCTGGTCGCCATGGCCGCCGTGGCCGTCCACGGGTTGCGCGACCGGTTCATCGGCACCAACTTCTCGCTCACGCAGCCGCTGGCCCTGCTGCTCGTGCTCGCGGCTGTGCTCGCGCCGGTGCTGACGTCGATCTGGTTCGTCGGCGGCCTGCCGAGCGTGGTCCGCAAGGCCCCCGCATCGCCGCTGCCGGCCTTCGTCGCCGCCGATGCGGTCAGCGCACAGGCCCCGCGCACGCTGGTCATCGAGGCGGCCGGAGTCGATCGCGTCACCTACAACCTGGTCAACGGCAGCGGGCTTGAGCTCGGCGACGCCGAGACCGGGCCGCCCGCATCGCAGTGGGAGGCGCTCGACCCGGCAGTCGCGGCGCTCGTGTCCGGTCGCGGGGGTGACGAGGTGGCCTCGCTCGCTGGGTACGGCGTGCGCTACGTGCTGCTGGCTCCCGGGTCGTCCCCCGACCTGATCCCCGTGCTGGACAGCGAGCCGGGCCTGCGCCGGCTGTCGAGCTCCGGCGGTGAGGTGCTCTGGCGCATCTCTGGCGTGACCACGCGGGCCCGCGTCGTGCAGCCCGACCTCGAGGAGCCCGTGGGCGTCGCGGATGAGGGCACCGTCACTGCCGATCCCTACCTCGCGCAGCTGCTGCCCGAGGGCACCGGCGAGCGCGCCCTGGTGGCGGGGGTCGCACGCGATGACGGCTGGACCGCCGTCTCGGTGACTGAGGACGGCACGCGCACCCCGCTCGTCCCCGTCGCGGTGGCCGGACTGCTCGACTGGTCCACGGCGTTCGCCGTGCCGCCCGGTGCGCCGTTCGTCGAGGTCTCCTTCGACAGCACGGCACGCTCGCGCTGGCTGCTGCTCGAGCTCGGCGTGCTGCTCGTCCTCGTCGTCATGGCCCTGCCCGAGCGTCGCCGCGTCGACCCGGACCCGGACACCGACGCCGACACCGAGCCGATAACTGTCTCGACGACCGCGGAGCCGGCCACGGTCTCGACCGCCGTTCCCGACGGGGGTGGGACGCCATGACGGGCCGGGTGCGGCTCGAGGGGGAGTCGTGGCGTCGCAGGCGAGCGAAGGCAGAGCAGGACCGACCGCCCCGCCCGCCTCGTCGACGTCGCGAGCGGGGTGAGGCCCTGCGCACGTCGCCCTTCTGGGTCATCGGCGGCGTCGTGTTCGCGGCTGTGGCCGTGCTCGCCGCGACCGCGCTCCAGCAGCCGGTCCCGACGGGGCAGGACGACGTGGTCATCGAGCCGATCGGGTCGCTGGTGCTGCTGTGCCCTGAGCCCGGGGCCGCCAGCGACCTAGGAGTGCGCGTGACCGCCGCTGTCGTGCCGGGCCAGGCGGGGCAGCAGGCGTCCGACGGGACGGGCTCCGCGGGCCTGCGCACCCTGCCTGGGCGCACCTCGGCCGAGTCGCGGATCCGCGTGCCCGGCGGCCAAGCCGAGATCGAGGCGTTCGGCGGGACAGAGCTGCCGGCCATCGAGGCGTACGGCGAGGGCACCCTGGCGCCGGGGCTGGTGGCCGACCAGTGGGGCCGTGACCCGGGAGGAGCCGGCCGCGGCCTGGCCAGCACCGCGTGCGCCCCGGCCTCGTCAGAGTCCTGGTTCGTCGGCGGCGGGGCGATCGCCGGGCGCCAGACGCGCATCGTGCTGGTCAACCCCGACGAGACCGCCGCGATCGTCGACGTCATCATCCGCGGCCCGGAGGGCGTCATCGACGCTCCCGGCGGCCGCGGCCTGGTCGTCGGCGGGCAGGACCGGCTCGTCGTCCGGCTCGACACTCTCGCCCCCGGCGTCGCTGCGACTGCGGTCCAGGTGCTGGCGCGCACGGGGCGCGTCGGAGCGTCGGTTGACGACGAGCAGAGGTCCGGGCTGGCGAACGTCGGCTCCGACTGGGTGCCGCAGGCGGCTCGCCCCGCGACCAAGGTGTACGTGCCGGGTGTGATCAACGGCGCGGGCGCGCGGGTGCTGTCGATCGCCGCGCCGGGCGCCGACGACGCGATCGTCACGATCCGGGTCATCGCGGAGGAGGGCACGTTCTCGCCGGCGGACCGGGCGCGGGTGGATGTGCCCGCGGACTCCGTCGTCGCGCTGGACATGTCGCCGGTGCTGTCCGAGCTTCCGGTGACGCTGGAGCTGACGTCGACGGTGCCGATCATCGCGGGCATGCGCCAGTTCCTCGGCAACGAGACGTCGTTCTCCGCCGGTGCGCAGCCGCACACGTCACCGGCCGCGGTCACCGGCCTGCCCGTGCGCACGGCCACCGAACTTCGCGTGGCGATCACCGCGCCGGAGTCCGACGCGACCGTCGAGGTGTCACTCCTGCCCTTCCGACGTGGCCGCGAGGCGTCCCAGCCGACGGGCGTGCGCCGCCTGACGATCCCCGCCGGCACCATGCGATGGGTCCGCGTCAGCCCGCCGACGGGGGTCGACTGGTACACGGCGGTCGTAACCCCGCTGCCGGACTCCGGCCCCGTGGTCGTCGCGCACCGGTTGAAGGAGAAGTCGCAGTACGGCGACCTCATCACCGGATACCCGTGGCCCGCGCTGCGTACGCAGGTGCGGGTGCCGAGTGCGGTGCAGGATCCCGGGGTGGGAACCGGGTGAGAACCGGGCGGGGGGCGCGGGTGAGAACCCGGCAGGGGCGCGCGTGAGATCTTCGGCGTGCCGAGGGGCCCGCGGACGGGCCTGCGCACTAGCGTGCCGATCGTGAGTCGTCGTCGCTGCTCCAAGCCGTCGTGCAACAGCCCGGCGGTGTCGACGCTGACGTACGTGTACGCGGACTCGACGGCTGTCCTCGGCCCGCTGGCGACCTACGCGGAGCCGCACTGCTACGACCTGTGCCAGATGCACAGCGAGCGGCTCACTGCGCCGCGGGGCTGGGAGATCGTCCGGATCACCCCGGATCCGGATGCGCTCAAGCCTTCGAGCGACGACCTCGAGGCGCTGGCCAATGCGGTGCGCGAGGCGGCCCGTCCGCGCTACGAGCCTGGCGCACCGCTGCCGACCGAGGTTCCGACGGGTGCGGTCGAGGTCGCGCGCCGCGGCCACCTGCGCGTGCTCGCCACCGTCCCGGAGCCCGACGAGCCCGACGACCTCTTCCTGGACTTCGACGACTGACGTCGTCGCGCCTGAGCATCCCCTCGATCGGTAGCCTGAGCACGTGCGCGCCCCTGATCCGTCGACGCTCGACCTGGTGATCAAGGCGTACGACGTCCGCGGGGTGTACCCCGATCAACTGGATGAGGATCTGGCGCACGCGGTCGGTGCTGCATTCGTCCGGGTGCTCGGTGTCCGCGCCTCCGAAGGGGGTGCCGGGGCCGTGGTCATCGGGCATGACATGCGACCCTCCGGCCCTGACCTCGTGGCCGCGTTTGCCGAGGGGGTGCGTGAGCAGGGATGCGATGTGGTGCTCATCGGACTGGCGAGCACCGACGGCCTGTACTTCGCCTCCGGCCACCTCGGCCTGCCCGGTGCCATGTTCACCGCGAGCCACAACCCGGCCCGCTACAACGGCATCAAGCTGTGCCGGGCGGGGGCGGCACCGGTCGGGCAGGACACCGGCCTGCGCGACATCCGGATGATGGTCGAGGCCGGTGTGCCTGCCTACGACGGACCCGTCGGCGAGGTGCGCGACCAGGACATGCGCGCCGACTACGCGCGTTTCCTGCGCGGACTGGTCGACCTGTCGGCCATCCGGCCGCTGAGCGTCGTCGTCGACGCGGGCAACGGCATGGGTGGGTTCACCGTCCCGGCCGTCCTCGGCGGTGCGGCCGGGCTGGCGCCGCTGCCGCTGGACATCGATGCGATGTACTTCGAGCTCGACGGCACGTTCCCGAACCACGAGGCGAACCCGATCGACCCCGAGACCCTCGTCGACCTGCAGGCGCGTGTGCGCGAGACCGGCGCTGATGTCGGCCTTGCATTCGACGGTGATGCCGATCGGTGCTTCGTCGTCGACGAGCGTGGCGAGCTGGTGAGCCCGTCGACGCTGACCGCGCTCATCGCGGCGCGCGAGCTGGCCAAGCATCCGGGCAGCCCGGTGATCCACAACCTGATCACGTCCAAGGCCGTGCCCGAGGTCATCGGCGAGAACGGCGGCACTCCCGTCCGCACGCGCGTCGGCCACTCATTCATCAAGCAGACGATGGCGGATACCGGAGCGGTGTTCGGCGGTGAGCACTCCGGCCACTTCTACTTCCGTGACTTCTGGCGGGCCGACTCCGGGATGCTCGCGGCCATGCACCTGCTCGCGGCACTGGGGGAGACGCCCGACGGGACGACGCTGTCGAGCATGCTGGCGCCCTACGACCGCTACGTGATGAGCGGGGAGATCAACACCGAGGTCGCCGATGTGCCTGCGGCCACCGAGCGCATCCGGTCGGCGTTCACCGAGCGCGCAGCCGGCGGTATCGAGGACTTCGACGGCATGACGGTCACGGGCGATACGTGGTGGTTCAACGTGCGCCCGAGCAACACTGAGCCGCTGCTGCGTCTGAACGTCGAGGCGTCCGATGCGGGCACCATGCAGGCCGTGCGCGACGAGGTGCTCGCGCTGATGAGGGTGGGGCAATGAGCAGCACGGACAACGCGTCGTCACCCCTGGGCATCCCCGCGGAGGTCTGGGCGATCCTGGCCTGCCCGGGGGACGACCGGGGTGCGGTCGAGCCCGACCTGGCCACGGGCGAGGTCGTGTGCACCGCCTGTGGGCGGCGCTACCCGGTGCGCGACGGGATCCCGGTCATGCTGCTCGACGAGGCCACGCCCGCGTCGTAGGCGAGCGTCCTTCCCCACGCTGGACCGCTAGGTTCGTCCCGTGCTGATCGTCCGCGGAGCCGTCAAGGACTACGACTGGGGCATCGTCGACGGTCTCGAGCCGTGGAGCGGCCAGGCGACCGGCGCCCCCCAGGCAGAGCTCTGGTTCGGAGTCCATCCGGGCGGCCCCTCCCCGCTGGTCGACGACGGCGGACGGCCGACCGGTGAGCTGCTCGCCGACCACTTCGACATCGAGGCGATCCCGCTGCTGGTGAAGTTGCTGGCCGCGGCGCGGCCGCTGTCGGTGCAGGTGCACCCCTCCGCGAGGGCGGCGGCCGAGGGCTGGCGCCGGCAGTCGCAGGGCGAGTACGAGGGGGTCTACTCGGACCCGTTCGAGAAGACCGAGATGCTCGTCGCCCTGCAGGAGTTCGAGGCCTTCGCCGGCTGGCGCTCCCCGGACGAGGCGGCGGCGATGCTCGACGCGCTGGGCGTAGACGGCACCGTCGTCGAACTGGTGCGCCAAGGCGACACCCTCGCTGCCATCCCGGGCCTCCTCGATGCGGCCAGCCCTGCGCGAGTGGCCCAGCTCGCGGCGGCTGCACGCGCGGCGGGCCTGCCGGATGAGCAGGTAACCGCATACGCGACCGTCACCGACCACTACCCGGACGATCCCGGCGCCCTGATCACGCCGCTGCTCGCTTACCTGCGGCTCGCGGCCGGCGAGGCGGTGTACGTCCCCGCTGGCGTCCCGCACAGCTACATCCGCGGGATCGGCCTGGAGGTCATGACGTCGTCCGACAACGTCCTGCGCCTGGGACTGACCGGCAAGCCGGTGTTCGTCGACCACGCGCTGCGGGCGCTGTCGACCACGCTCGAGCCGCAGGTGATGCACACCGACCACGGCGACCTGATCTGGCCGCGCAATGCCCCGTTCGTCGTGCGCGTGCTGACCACCGGTGGCGAGCGGATCCCCGCCGAGGCCTACCGCATCGTCCTGCTCGTCGAGGGGACCGCCACCGTCACGTCGGAGTTCGGCGAGATCACCCTCCGGCCCGGCACCGCGGCGGTGATCTCGGCGTCCGACCCCGACAGCTTCGTCGAGGCGGACGGGCTTGTCGCCATCATCCAGTCGACGACGAAGCAGGTCGAGTTCGCCCACGAGCGCTGGGATGTGGCGCGCCATGAGTACTGAGGGCGGCATCAAGGCTGTCGTCGCCGCACTGTTCGCCAATCTCGGCATCGCGGCCGCGAAGTTCGTGGCCTTCGCCTTCACCGGCTCGTCGTCCATGCTGTCGGAGGCGATCCACTCGCTCGCCGACTCCGGCAACCAGGTGCTGCTCCTGGTGGGCAACAAGCGGTCGCGGAAGAAGGCCGACGATCAGCACAACTTCGGGTACGGCCGGCGGCGCTACGTGTACGGCTTCATGGTCGCGATCGTGCTGTTCCTCGTGGGTGGCCTGTTCTCCCTGTATGAGGGCTGGCACAAGTGGCAGTACCCGGAGCCGCTCAACGACTGGTGGATCGCGGTGGCGGTGCTGCTCGTGGCGATCGTGCTCGAGTCGTTCTCGCTGCGCACTGCGCTGCGCGAGGCCAACCGTGCGCGGGGCAAGCGGTCACTCCCTGGCTTCGTCCGCGCCTCGCGCCAGCCGGAGCTGCCGGTCATCCTGCTGGAGGACATCGGGGCGCTTTTCGGCCTGGTCTTCGCCCTCATCGGCGTGGGCCTGGCGGTCATCACCGGCAACGGCCGTTTCGACGCCATGGGTGCGATGGCGGTCGGCACGCTGCTCGTGGTCATCGCGATCTTCCTCGCGATGGAGATGACCGCCATGCTCGTGGGGGAGAGCGCCCTGCCCGAGGAGGCGGAGGCGATCCGCGCTGCACTGGAGTCCTCGGGCGGGGTGACGCGCGTGATCCACCTGCGCACGCTGCACGTCGGCCCGGACGAGTTGCTTGTGGCGGCCAAGATCGGCGTCGCCCACTCGGCCACCGGGCTCGAGATCGCCGGTGACATCGATGACGCCGAGGCGGCCGTGCGCCAGGCGGTCCCCACGGCGACCTACATCTTCCTCGAACCCGACATCGACCAGCCCTCCCCCTGATTCGTTTGTCCCGCGTCGCGGGAGAAGCGAGCCAAAAGCCCGCGAATTGCCGGGCTTTAGTTCGGTTGTCCCGCGACGCGGGAGAAACGCGCGGGGGGTCCGTTAGTGAGGCGGCGCCCTCTGGCCATGACTCGGACGGGTACAACCGGGCCGCGCCGATTCTGCGGATCCGGGGATCTCTGGCAGACTTGGGCTAGCCCCAGCGGTCCGGAGCCCTGGTTCCCGCGGTGGCCTTCCCGAGCGAACCATCGAAGCCTCGAGCCGTTCGCACCGACCTGTCCGCTCTCACGAGGAGTTCTGCATGTCCGTGTCCAAGCCCGACGGCACCCCCGACTTCAAGGTCGCCGACCTCTCGCTGGCCGAGTTCGGTCGCGACGAGATCCGCCTCGCGGAGCACGAGATGCCCGGCCTGATGGCGATGCGTGCCGAGTACGGCACCTCCAAGCCCCTCACCGGCGCCCGCATCACCGGCTCCCTGCACATGACGATCCAGACGGCAGTGCTCATCGAGACGCTGGTGGAACTCGGCGCCGACGTGCGCTGGGCGTCCTGCAACATCTTCTCCACCCAGGATCACGCGGCTGCTGCGGTTGTCGTCGGCCCGAACGGTACGGTCGACAACCCTCAGGGCGTGCCGGTGTACGCCTGGAAGGGCGAGACCCTCCCGGAGTACTGGTGGTGCACCGAGCAGATCCTCATGTGGCCTGACGGCAAGGGTCCGAACATGATCCTCGACGATGGCGGCGACGCCACGCTCCTGGTCCACAAGGGCAGCGAGTTCGAGGCGGCCGGCGTCGTCCCACTGCCCGATGCCGACACCTCCGAGGAGTACGCGGTGGTCCTCGAGACCCTGCGTCGCTCGCTCACCGAGGATCCGCAGCGCTGGACCACGATCGCCGCGGGCATCAAGGGCGTCACCGAGGAGACCACCACGGGCGTGCATCGCCTGTACGAGATGCTGCGTGAGGGCTCGCTGCTCTTCCCGGCGATCAACGTGAACGACTCGGTCACCAAGAGCAAGTTCGACAACAAGTACGGCTGCCGCCACTCGCTCGTCGATGGCATCAACCGTGCGACCGACACCATGATCGGCGGCAAGGTCGCCGTCGTCTGCGGCTTCGGCGACGTCGGCAAGGGCTCGGCGGACTCGCTGCGCGGCCAGGGAGCGCGCGTGATCATCACCGAGATCGACCCGATCTGCGCCCTGCAGGCGGCGATGGACGGCTACCAGGTCGCGCGGCTGGAGGATGTCATCGATCAGGCCGACATCTTCATCACGGCCACCGGCTGCTACGAGGTCATCACCGTCGACGACATGGCGAAGATGAAGCACCAGGCGATCGTGGGCAACATCGGCCACTTCGACAATGAGATCGACATGGCCGGCCTGCAGCAGGTTCCGGGCATCAAGCGCAAGACGATCAAGCCGCAGGTCGACGAGTGGACCTTCCCTGACGGCCACTCGATCATCATGCTGTCGGAGGGTCGTCTGCTGAACCTCGGCAACGCGACCGGCCATCCGTCGTTCGTGATGAGCAACTCGTTCACCAATCAGGTGCTCGCGCAGATCGAGCTGTTCACCAAGCTCGACCAGTACCCGCTGGGCGTCTACACGCTGCCCAAGCACCTCGACGAGAAGGTGGCGCGCCTGCACCTCGATGCCCTCGGCGTGCGGCTCACCGAGCTGAGCAAGCCGCAGGCGGAGTACCTTGGCGTCGACGTGGCCGGCCCGTACAAGCCGGACCACTACCGCTACTGAGCGCCACTGCGTGAGGGCCCGCACCCTTGGGATGCGGGCCCTCACGCATGTCCGGATCCCTGACCTGACGCGGGACGCCCTGCTTGCTCGTGCAGCAGTGCCACACTTCGCCCATGCACGTCGACGTCATCTCCGTGGCCCCCGTCAAGAGTCTGGGCCTGAACCACCCGGAGTCAGTCGACGTCACGTCGGATGGTGTGCCGGGCGATCGACGCTTCGCCTTGATCGACGAGCAGGGGCGGCACTTCAGCGGCAAGCGCTGCGGCGCGCTCGTGCAGGTGCGCGCCTCCCACGACGACGCGGCCGAGCGCCTGACGCTGGCCTTCCCGGACGGCACCAAGGTGAGCGAGCCGGTGATGCTGGGGGGGCCCGTGGATGCGGTGTTCTACGGCGAGCTGCGCCCTGCCCACCTCGTGCTCGGCGTCTTCGCACATGCGCTGTCCCGGTTCGCCGATGCGGATGTCCGCCTCATCCGGGTGGCGGATGGTGGCGGCGTCGATCGCCGTGAGACGGGCGTGGTCTCGATACAGTCCACGGCCTCGCTGGCGGCTATCGGGCGCGAGTCCGGCGCGGAGGGCGTGGTCGATGGCCGGCGGTTCCGCATGACGTTCACCATAGGCGGGGCTGACGAGCACGCCGAGGACGCATGGATCGGTCGACGCGTTCGCGTGGGCACGGCCGTCATCGTTCCCGAGGGTCACACCGGTCGATGCGCAGTGACAACGCAGCATCCCGACACAGGTGTTCCGGATCTCGACGTCCTGAAGGCCATCGCGGCATACCGAAGCGACATCGTCACGACGGGGGAGCGGCTGCCCTTCGGTGTGCATGCGCGGGTCGTCGTCCCCGGTCGGGTGTCGGTGGGGGATGCGGTGGTGCTCGACGACGGACCGCAGGGGAGCACGGCCGGATAGCCTCTGCAGGTGCGTGATCTGCCCCTCGGCTGGGCGACGGACCTGGCGATCCTGAAGCTGACGGGCTCGAAGGTCGAGGACCGCGACGATCACCTGGTCGTGCGCACGCCCGATAACCCCGACTACCACTGGGGCAACTGCCTGCTGGTGACGGACGCGTCCCGCGTCGATGATGCCGATGCCTGGGTGACGCGCTTCGAGGCTGCGTTCCCCGATGCCCGCTGGTTCGCCGTGGGCCTGCCGGTGATGCCCGCCGAGGTCGATGCCTGGGCTCGTCACGGGATCGAGCTCGAGCAACTGGACGTCCTGGCCACCTCCACCATCCCGCACGCCGCTCCGCTCGCGGAGGGCTATGTGGTACGCGCGCTGCACGACGAGGACTGGTCGGCGGTGATCGAGCGCGACATCGCCGAGAACATCCGCACGGGCGAGTACGACCCCGTCACCCATGCGCCGTTCGTTCGGGCCAGGATCGCGGCCCAGCGCCGGCTCTGTGAGGAGGGAGCGGCGCAGTGGTTCGGAGCATTCTGGGGAGATGACCTCGTCGCCGACCTTGGGATCGTGCGCTGCGGGTCGATCGGCCGGTACCAGGCGGTGGGCACCGATGCGGGTCACCGACGCCGCGGCCTTGCGTCGCACCTGCTGGGTGTGGCAGCCGCCTGGTCGGCAGATCATGGCTGCTCGACGTGGGTGATCGTGACGGAGTCGACCAACGATGCCGGCCGGGTCTACCGTCGCGCCGGCTTCGTCCTGGACCAGGCCGAGGTCAACGCCTACCGTCGTCCACGGCTGACGACCTGAGGGCACCTGGGCGTCCCCGGCGGAGGGAACGGCCCTATCGAGGGCATTGACCGGGAGTGGCCACGCCATCGGGGATTCCGGCCTAGTCTGCGGCCATGTTCCCTGACTGGTCCCACCATGTGTTCGGCACCGTCGGCGCAGTCGGCGTGCTTCTGGCCTACTTCCTCGTCTCGGCGGGGAAGGTCAAGAGCTCGTCGGTGCCCTTCCAGCTGATCAACCTCATCGGCGCCGTCTGCCTGACGACCTCCGCCCTCATCCTCTCGGCGTGGTCATTCGTGGCGCTGAACGGCGTCTGGGCGATCATCGCCGTCGTCGCCCTCTACCGGATCGTCAGCCGGCGCAACGCCGCTGCCGGCGTCGGCAGCTGACGCAGCCTCCTGCTCGGCCGCGATGGTGCGCTTGGCGGCCACGTTCGCGCGGTAGAGCACGATGAATCCAGCGACGAAGAACGCGGCTCCCAGGGCCGCCCACCACGGGTTGTTGCTCATGTCGCTGCCCTCGGCGACGCCGATGCCCTGGAAGAACCACACGCCGCCGACCAGGATCAGCACGACGCCGATCGCGCGGTGCATAGCATTCATGCGGAACCACGGGTTGGTGGACGTCGAGCGCTGGGGTGCAGCCATGGCACGACCGTACCTGCCGATCGGCGTTCGAGCCCGTACGGTGAGGACGTGACCCCCACGCCGCGGCCTGCGGACTATCCCGGATGCCCGGTCACGGTCACCGATGCGCTCGCGAACGGTGCCGTGCTGCGCCCGCCCCGATGGGGCCTGTGGGACGTGCTGATCGGGCTCGGGGGCGCCCTCGTCGTCGGCATCGGCGTCGGGGCGGTGCTGTGGTTCATGGATGCGCCGGCGGCGGTCCAGGTGCTCCTCGGGACGACGGCGCCGTGGGTGATCCTCGCCGGCTGGCCGTTGCTCATCACCCGGCTGCGGGGCAACGGCCCGCGCATCGACCTTGGCCTGCGACTGACCTGGCGCGACACCGGCTGGGGACTCGTCGGCGGCCTCGTCGCGCTCATCCTCGCCGGGCTGGCGGCTCTTGCCAGTCAGGCGCTCTTCCCCGACCTCACGTCGGCCGCCGCCGAGGCGGCCACGCTGCTGCAGGAGTCCGCGGGTCGCGGGTCGCTCATCGTCTTCGCGCTGCTCGTGATGGTGGGCGCGCCCGTGGTCGAGGAGCTGTTCTTCCGCGGGCTGGCCTTCTCGGCCCTGCGCAAGAGGGGCGTCGGGGCGGTGCTGACGATCGCGATCACAGCCGTGGTGTTCGCAGGCTTCCACCTCGAGCCGCTGCGGATGCTGGTTCTGCTGCCCACCGGGATCGTGCTCGGCTGGGTGCGCTGGCGGACCGGTTCCACGGGGGCATCGATGGTCGCCCACGGCATGGTCAACACCCCGGGAGCGCTGGCCTTCCTCCTCGACGTGCCCGTCGTGTCACCATAGGCGCATGACCGGGGCGCCAGGAGTGGGCAGGCGAGGCCGCGTCCTCGTCGTCGACGACGATGCGGCGCTGTCCGAGATGCTCGGGATCGTCCTGCGCGGCGAGGGATTCGACCCCGTGTTCTGCGCTGACGGGGCCGAGGCCCTCGATGCCTTCAGGTCCGCTCAGCCGGACCTCGTCCTGCTCGACCTGATGCTGCCCGGCCGCGACGGTGTCGATGTCTGCCGGGCGATCCGCGCCGAGTCCGGTACGCCGATCGTCATGCTGACGGCCAAGAGCGACACCGTCGACGTCGTGGTCGGCCTCGAGTCGGGCGCAGACGATTACATCATCAAGCCCTTCAAGCCCAAGGAGCTTGTCGCACGGATCCGGGCCCGGATCCGGCGCAGGGAGGATGCGCCGGCGCAGGTGCTCGTGGTGGGCGACCTGCAGATCGACGTGGCCGGCCATGTCGTCCGGCGCGGGGACGAGGCCCTCCCTCTCACGCCGCTCGAGTTCGACCTGCTCGCCTGCCTCGCGCGGAAGCCGGGCCAGGTGTTCACCCGCGAGGTCCTCCTGCAGGAGGTCTGGGGGTACCGGCACTCGGCCGACACCCGTCTGGTCAACGTGCATGTGCAGCGGCTGCGCGCGAAGGTCGAGCGCGATCCCGAGCGGCCCGAGATCGTGCTCACGGTGCGCGGCGTGGGGTACAAGGCCGGACCGGCATAGCCCGGCCCTCTCGCCATGTCACGCGTGCTGCTGTTCGTTCCGCGCTTTCTGCTTGCCGTGCCGCGCGCGATCGGGCGGCTGTGGCAACGATCGCTGTGGCTGCGCGTCACCCTGACCACCCTTGTGCTGTCTGTCATCGTCGTGGGCGTTCTCGGCCTGCTCCTGCTGACCCGAGTGACCTCTGGCCTGCTCGACGCCAAGGAGCGAATCTCGGTGGGTGAGGCCACCGCGGGCCTGGGGGAGGCGCGACGGATCCTCGACGCCGCCGACACCGGTGCCTCCACTCCCGCGCCGGAGCGCATCGTCGACAGCGTGGTCAGTGCGCTCGCTGCACGCGCCGGCTCGCCGGCCACCTTCGACGTGCTGCTGCTGACGTCCGAGCCTGGGGCGAACACGCCCGAGCGCGGCACGAACCTCGTGGCGGAGTCGTCCGTTCCCGACGCGCTCCGAGAGGCGATCGTGACCTCGGGACGCCAGTCGTGGACGTACACGCAGATCGCCTTCCTCGATGGTCGTACTACACCCGGCCTGATCATCGGCGCGCCACTGCTCGTCCCGACGGTGGGTCCGTACGAGTTGTACTACCTGTTCCCGCTGGCGCAGGAGCAGGGCACCTTGGATCTGGTGCGCTCGGCCGTCATTGTCACGGGCCTGCTGCTCGTGCTGCTGCTGGCCATGGTGGCTTGGCTCGTCACGCGCCAGGTCGTCGTGCCCGTGCGCGCCGCGTCACGAACGGCTGCGCGCCTCGCGGACGGCAATCTCGCCGAGCGCATGCCCGTGCGGGGGACGGACGACCTTGCGCGGCTGGCGACGTCGTTCAATGCCATGGCGGAGAGCCTGGCGAGCCAGATCCGCCAGCTGGAGGATCTCTCGCGCGTCCAGCAGCGGTTTGTCTCGGATGTCTCGCACGAGCTGCGGACACCGCTGACGACGATCCGGATGGCCGCCGACGTGGTCTACGAGGATCGCGAGCAGCTCGATGCGCCGACGGAGCGCGCGGTCGAACTGCTGCAGAACCAGCTCGACCGGTTCGAGGCCCTGCTGGCCGACCTGCTTGAGATCTCGCGGTTCGACGCCGGCGCTGCCGTGCTCGACGACGAGCGGGTGGACCTCGTCGGCGTGGTCCGCCGGGCGATCCACGCGGCGACCCCGCTGGCCGAGCGGGCCGGTCTCGACGTGCGGTTGGTGACTCTGGACCGTGAGTGCCTCGTCCAGTGCGACCAGCGCCGCGTCGACCGCATCGTGCGCAATCTCATCGAGAACGCCATCGAGCACGGGGACTTCCGCGGGGTGGACGTGCGGGTGGCGCACAACGAGCTGGCCGCCGCCGTATCGGTGCGCGACTTCGGCGTGGGACTGCGGCCGGGGGAGTCGAGCCTCGTCTTCAACCGCTTCTGGCGGGCAGACCCGGCGAGGGCGCGCACGACCGGTGGCACCGGGCTGGGTCTGGCCATCGCCCTGGAGGATGCGCGGCTGCACGGCGGCTGGCTGGAGGCGTGGGGCGAGCCGGGCAAGGGGGCCTGCTTCCGGCTCACCCTGCCGCGAGAGCGCACCCGCGGGTTCGAGGAGTCCCCGCTCCCGCTGGAGCCTGAGGCCTCCGACTACAGCCCGCCGACGGAGGAGCCTTCGCGCCGGACGACGGAGCCGACGGAGACGGCGAGTCCGGCGGCCCGCTTCGCGATCGGGGGCGTGGACCGATGAGCACCGCGATCCGACGCGCTGCGCACGGCGTGCGCCCGGCGGTGCTGGGCGCGCTGCTGGTCACGCTGTCCCTCGCGGTGTCGTCGTGCGCCTCACTGCCGATGTCGATGACGGCGCAGGTCCCGACGACGGGGCCGATCCAGCAGGGGGCGCAGGTCGACGTCGATCCCGAGGACCAGTTCATCCGCGTGATCGCCCGCAAGCCCCGCCCCGGCATGAGCCCGGGCGAGGTCGTCTCGGGCTTCCTGGACGCGTCAGCGTCGTTCGAGGACGACCACGCGGTGGCGCGCTCGTACCTCACACCTGCGGCGAGTGCGGCGTGGAACACCAACGCCGGAGTCACGGTCTACACGGGCCTGCCAGCTGTCGCCGTGCAGGGCTCGGCAGTGTCGTTCACCGCGCCGCATGCGGGGACGATCTCGCGCCAGGGCGCCTACACGGTCGCCGATCCGGGTGCCGAGGTGCGCACGACATTCTTCCTGGAGGAGGTCGACGGCGAGTGGCGCATCAGCACCCTGCCGGAGGGCCTGGTGCTGTCGGAGGCCGACGTGGACCGTGCCTTCCGCAGCTTCAACGTCTACTTCTTCAATCCGGAGTACTCGCGGCTGGTGCCCGACCCGCGGATGATCCCCGTCGTCGGTCCAGGGCTTGCGACCGCGCTGGTGCGTCGCCTTCTCGCCGGACCCAACGAGTGGCTGCAGCCCGCGGTGCGCACCGGCTTCCCGTCGGGCGTGGGCCTGAACATCGATGCCGTGCCGATCGAGGCGGGTGTCGCGAAGGTCGACCTGACTGTGAATGCCCTCGACGTTGACGACGTCGCCCGCGTGGCGCTGTCCAAGCAGCTGATCTGGACGCTCAAGCAGCTGCCTGACATCGTGTCCGTCGACGTCACCGCGGCCGGGCAGCCCCTCGTGGTGCCGGGTGTCGCGAGCCCGCAGCCCCGCGATGCGTGGATCTTCGCCGACCCCAATGCGATGCCGCTGAACACGCGCGGCTACGCGACGCGCCCCGAGGGCGTCGTCTCCGTCGGCAGCGGCGCGACCCTCGACCTCCGGCCGGTCCCGGGAGGTGCGGGCACGGGCGAGGTCGTGCTCATCGACATCGCGGTCGCCGACGACTCCGGCTCGCTCGCCGGCATCGATCCGGAGGGGGCGGTCTGGCGGGCCCGCCTGGCCGAGGGCGCGACGATGATCAAGGTGCGCGATGAGCGGCAGGCGGTCTCCGTCGCCTTCGATCCCTCCGGCTCGGTGTGGGTCGTCGAGGACGACCAGGGGCTGGTCTCGGTCAGCCCGGCGGCGGTCTCGCGGGAGATCCTCGTGGACGGTCTCGTCGGCCGGCCCGAGCTCCGGGCCGCGGTCCCCTCGCGGGACGGCACGCGCGCCGCGCTCGTCGTGCGCCGGGGCCCACGCACCGAACTGCTCGTGGCGCGCATCGTCTCGTCGTCGACGAGTCCTTCGGGCCTGGTGCTGCAGGCGCCGATGCGGGTGGAGTCCAGGCTGGCCGAGGTGCTCGACGTTGCGTGGTCGGGAGCCGACACCCTGGCCGTCGTCGGCAGCGAGAGCGCGGGCAGCCTGCAGGTCTTCGAGGTCGACCTCGCCCGGGGCACCGTGACCCCACGTGGCGCACCGGAGGCACCGGTCAGCATCGCCGCTGCGCCGGGGCTGCCGACCCTGGCCGGGGGCGCCGATGGGATGGTCTACGAGCTCGGGTCCGGCAGGTGGACCGAGCGCCTGCGTGGATCGGCACCCACGTACCCCTGACCACTGCACCGGCCTGCGCTACACCCGCGCTGCAGCGCCGGCCTCGCGGTGGCACACCGCGGCGGCATCGTGCACGTCGAGGCCTGCCCGGCGCAGTGCGCGCACTGCCTCCAGCACGGTCGCTCCGGTCGTGACGACGTCGTCGACGACGATGACCCTGGCCCGCGCGAGGCGACGCACGGCGCTCGGGTCGACATCGAAGGCATGCCGCACCGTGCGCCACCTCTCGAGGCGCCCGCGTCCCTTGAGCGGGGCGTGGTCCCGGTGCATCGACACGGCGGGTGCCACGAGCGTGCGTGCTCCGCGAGAAGCGAGCTCGAGCTGGGCCCGGCGCAGCAGGTCGGGCAGGGCGGGAAAGCCGCGTCGGGGTCGGGCATGCCCCGGAACGGGCACCAGCATCTCCGCGGTTGACGCGTCGTCGGCGATGCAGGACTCGATGGCGTCCGCGAGCAGCACTCCGAGCGGACGGCGCAGGGAGCGGTCCCCGTGCTCCTTGTAGTCGAGCAGCAGTCGCTGACCGACCCCGCTGTAGGGCAGCCGGTAGTGCACCGTGACCGTGTCGCCGGGCGGGTGGCCGATCACCACAGGCTCGGGCGGCGGGCGGCGGCGCAGGGCGTCGAGGCACGACGGGCACAGTGACGGCCCCGGTGCCTGGCACAGGCCGCACGCGCGACCGAGGACGAGGTCCGCGAGATCGGTGATCCACGGCATGGGCATGGCGTGAGCGTGGCTGGCGTCCGGGGAGCGCGCCGTGCCGTGCCGACCGCCTGGGGAGGGATGGCCGACGTGGACGAGGGCTCGGGACGCAGATGCGGCAGGGCTCGGGACGTCAGGAGTTCACGAGGGCAGGTCGACGATGCCGAGCCGCAGTGCGGTGACCACCGCCTCGGAGCGCGACGTGGCCTGCAGCTTCTCCAGGATGCTCCGCACGTGGTTCTTGACGGTGTTCTCGCTGATGCCGAGGCCGATCGCGATCGTGCGGTTGGCCTGGCCGCGGGCCAGCAGGCCCAGGACGTCGAGCTCGCGGCGCGTCAGCTCAGGGCCGAGGTACTGGCGGCGCCCCTCTGCCGAGCGCACGGCCGCCGCTAGGTCCTCGGGCGCCAGGGTCCCGATCCAGCAGTCCGCACGCTCGCCGCGGTGGACGAGGTAGCGGGGGAACGCGTGCGAGGGGACCTGGAACCCGGCCCGACGTGCCGCGTGGAGGGACGCATCGTTGCCGACGACGGCGCGCCAGGTGATGACCTGCAGGCCGAGGGCGGAGAAGCCCCACGCGCTCACGAGCCGGATGGCGCGCACCATGTGGCCGGCCCGCCGGGCGTGCGCGGCGAGCAGGTAGCCGATGTCGGCCCCGCGGCTGCCATCCGGTCGCAGGTCGATCGTGCCGACCCAGGTGTCCTCGGGCACCACCGTGATCGCCCACGTGGGCAGGTGCGCCTGGGATCCGCCGCTGGAGCGCTCGCGGAGGAAGTGCTCGGCGTCCGCACGCGCGTAGGGGGACGGCACCTCCGTCCAGGTGGCGACCTGCGGGTCCTGGCAGCCGGCCACGATCTCGGGGATGTCGCGCTCGGCCAGCGGCCGCAGACTCACGATCCCGTCGCTGAGCACCGGAACCGGCGGAGTCGGGGCCGTGGACATGGTGGCCAGTGTCCCACCCACGCGCCCCGGGGAGCGGCGCAGCCGTCGACCGGCCCCGAACACCGAGGGCGGCAGCCATCTACGATGGGTCCGGTGCTCGTCCGAGGCGCACCGTCATGCGCGCGGGCGCCCCTGCCCAGCTGAGCGAAAGGTCGCACCACTGTGGGAGTGCTCGACAAGATCCTCCGCGCCGGCGAGGGCAAGACCCTGCGGCGCCTAGAGGGCATCGTGAGGGCCGTCAACGCCATCGAGGACGACTTCGTCAACCTGACCGACGAGGAGCTGCGCGCCCTGACCACCGAGTTCCGCGAGCGGTTCGAGGCCGGCGAGACCCTCGACGACCTGCTCCCGGAAGCGTTCGCGACGGTCCGCGAGGCGGCGAAGCGCACCCTCGGCCAGCGCCACTACGACGTCCAGATCATGGGCGGCGCCGCCCTCCACCTGGGCAACATCGCCGAGATGCGCACGGGTGAGGGCAAGACCCTCGTCGCGACCCTGCCGGCCTACCTGAATGCGCTCGCGGGCCAGGGCGTGCACGTCGTCACGGTCAACGACTACCTCGCCGAGCGCGATGCGGAGTGGATGGGCCGCATCCACCGCTTCCTCGGCCTCGAGGTCGGCGTGATCCTCTCGGGAATGACCCCGAGCCAGCGTCGTGTCGCGTACGCGGCCGACATCACCTACGGCACGAACAACGAGTTCGGGTTCGACTACCTGCGCGACAACATGGCGTGGTCGCGCGAGGAGATGGTCCAGCGCGGCCACCACTTCGCGATCGTCGACGAGGTCGACTCGATCCTCATCGACGAGGCGCGCACGCCGCTGATCATCAGCGGTCCGGCCGACCAGCCGACCACGTGGTACGCGGAGTTCGCGCGCATCGCGAACCTGCTGCGTCGTGACGAGGACTACGAGGTCGATGAGAAGAAGCGCACGGTGGGCGTCCTGGAGCAGGCGATCGATCGCGTCGAGGACCAGATCGGCATCGACAACCTGTACGACACCGTCAACACCCCGCTCGTGGGATTCCTGAACAACGCGCTGCGCGCCAAGGAGCTGTTCAAAAAGGATCGCGACTACGTCGTGATCGACGGCGACGTCATCATCGTCGACGAGCACACCGGCCGCATCCTCGCCGGCCGCCGCTACAACGAGGGCCTGCACCAGGCGATCGAGGCCAAGGAGGGGGTGGAGATCAAGGCGGAGAACCAGACCCTCGCCACCGTCACGCTCCAGAACTTCTTCCGCCTCTACGACAAGCTCGGCGGGATGACCGGCACGGCCATGACGGAGGCCGCGGAGTTCAACCAGATCTACAACCTCGGCGTCGTGCCGATCCCGACGAACCGCGCGATGGTGCGCATCGACCAGCCGGACCTCGTCTTCCGCACGGAGGAGGCGAAGTACGCGGCGGTCATCGAGGACATCGTCGAGCGGCACGCGACGGGGCAGCCGATCCTCGTCGGCACGACCAGCGTCGAGAAGTCCGAGCTGCTGTCCCGGCTGCTGAAGCAGAACGGGGTCCCGCACGAGGTGCTCAACGCCAAGCACCACGAGCGCGAGGCCGCCATCGTCGCGCAGGCCGGCCGTCGCGGGGCGGTGACGGTCGCCACGAACATGGCCGGTCGTGGCACCGACATCATCCTGGGCGGCAATCCCGAGTTCATGGCCGCGGCCGCCCTGTCCCAGCAGGGCCTGTCACCGGTCGAGGACCCGGAGGCCTATGAGGCAGCATGGCCGGCGGCGCTGGAGAAGGCGAAGGCCTCGGTCGCGGCCGAGCATGAGGAGGTCACCGGGCTCGGCGGCCTGTACGTGCTCGCCACTGAGCGCCATGAGTCCCGGCGCATCGACAACCAGCTGCGCGGCCGGTCCGGTCGCCAGGGTGATCCGGGTGAGTCGCAGTTCTACCTGTCGCTGCAGGACGACCTCATGCGCCGGTTCAAGTCCGACATGGTCGACTCGTTCCTGCGTCGCTTCAACGTTCCCGACGACGTTCCGATCGAGGCCAAGATGGTGACCAACGCCATCAAGTCGGCGCAGTCCCAGGTGGAGGCGCAGAACTTCGAGATCCGCAAGGACGTGCTGAAGTACGACGACGTCCTCAACCGCCAGCGCCTCGTGGTGTACGGCGAGCGCCGGCGGGTGCTCGACGGTGAGGACATCGAGGAGCAGGTGCGGGACTTCATCCGCGACACGGTCGCGGGCTATGTGGGGTCCGCGACATCCGAGGGATACCCGGAGTCGTGGGACCTCGACCGGCTGTGGACGGCCCTGCGCCAGCTCTACCCGGTGGGCGTGAGCGTTGAGGATGTCGAGGACAGCGCGGGTGGATCACGTGGGGCCCTCACATCGGACTTCCTCGTCAGCGAGCTGGTCGAGGACGCCGAGCGCGCCTACGACGTGCGCGAGGAGACTCTCGGCGAGGAGGTGACGCGTGAGCTCGAGCGGCGCGTCATCCTCTCGGTGCTCGACCGCAAGTGGCGCGAGCACCTGTACGAGATGGACTACCTGCGCGACGGCATCGGCCTGCGCGCTATGGCGCAGCGCGACCCGCTCATCGAGTACCAGCGCGAGGGCTACGACCTCTTCAACGCCATGATGGACGGCATCAAGGAGGAGACGGTCGGCTACCTGTTCAACACCGAGGTGCAGGTGAAGCAGCCGGTGTCGCAGGAGGCCCAGCAGGCCGCCGAGGAACTCGTCGACGCGACGGAGTCGGACGCCACCGCGCTCCTTGCCGCCGCGGTGGCTGCGGGCGCCCAGGGGGAGAGCAACCCCGAGCGCAGGCCGGAGCCCGAGCTCGTTGCCCCCGGCCTCGGCCCGTCGCGGCCGGTGCACATGGAGTACTCCGCGCCGGGGGAGTCCGGCGAGGTCGTGCACGGGGAGATGGAGGTCGAGGACGGCGCCATCGTCGAGGTCGACCCGAATGCGTCCCGCGCCGAGCGACGTCGAGCGGAGCGGGCCAACCGCAAGCGTCGCGGCTGACCTCGACACACGTTCACCGTCGCCGGCCACGGCATCTGACTCACCCCAGCTCGACCGCGGTCGCGACCCATCGCGAGCCCGCGGCCTCGAGCCGCAGGGCGATGGCCTGGGCGCGCTGGGCACCGACCAGCACCGCGGAAGCCTCGACGATCCCGGTGGCGACCGGGCACACCCGGATGCCGCGGACCGTGCGCAGGGGTGCGGCGACACCACGGCGCGACGGGTGCCGCGCAACCGCGCGGCCCCGGGTGGCCAGTCGCATGAGCTGATCGCGCGCCACATGGCTGGTCAGCTGGCCGGGCGGGCGCTCACCCGAGGCGACCTCGGCGATCGCGCGGGCCAGCTGCGCTGTCCAGGCCGCGGGCGAGGGCAGGTTCCCCGCCACGGCCGGCTCATCGCTCACCAGATGCAGGTGGCGCGGCACGGTGGGGATGGCGGGCACGCCCGGGGCGACGTCGTACTCGTACTCGAGTGCGAGCTGGCGTGGGCCGGCGTCGGGCACGAGGTGCATGCCCCGTCGGGCCGCGCGCGCGGCGGCGCTGGCGGTGTCGTCGACGCTGACGGCTCCGACATCCTCGGCGGTGTCGTTGCTGCTGGGTTCGCTGCTGCTCATGGTGATCACGGGACTCCCTCGCGGTGACGTTGGTCCGCGTCGGGGGCCGCGGGCTGCCCCCTGCGAAGGGGCAGAACGTGTGTTTGCTTGCGTTTGCTTGTCTAAGACATCATTTGCTGCGCTGTCAAGACCCCATCCGGTTCGGTGGATGGCGCCAGACAGACCATGCCCCGCCGGAGCCGTCGCCAAACCCGACGGTTTGAGCGGCCGGCATGGTGGGCATCTGTCCTTCATGGACGTGGATCGGCTCTGGTCCGAGGCCGCCGCAGCGGTGCAGGGAGACCTGGACGCGTACGTGGTCGAGGAGGCTCACGAGGTCTTCCTCGCTGAGGCCGCGCGCACGCGGCTCCTCGATCGCCGCGGGACAGCACGCATCGCCCTGCGAGGCGGGGGCGAGGTGCGGGGCGTCATCGTGGAAGAGCCGCACGTGCTCGGTCACGTGGCACTGCGCGATCCCGACGGCACGACGTCGCTCGTCGCACTTGACGCGATCGGCTTCCTGACGGGTTCCGAGGTCCGGCTCCGGCCTGAGACCGGCGCGTCGGCCACGGCGAGTGCGGTGGGTGACGCTGGCTGCACCCTGGCCAGCTGGCTGCGCGAGGAGTGGCAGCGGGGATCAGTGCTGCACGTGCTCGACCGATCAGGGTCCCGGTGGGCGGGGCGTGCAACGTTCGTGGGTGCCGATCATGCCGAGCTTGACTGCCCGACCGGGCTCGTGGTGCTCCCGTACGCGGCCGTGGACTGCTGGAGCACTCCGCCGGGACGCGCCTGACTCACTCGTCGTCGGCGCCGAAGGGGTGCGTCTGCACGAACTCCCGCGTCTGCTCGTACTTGCGCGCGATGAAGTCCTCCAGGGCGCTCGACTCGACCCGCCATTGGCCGCGACCGCCGATCTTGATGGCCGGCAGGTCGCCGCTGCGCACGAGCGCATAGGCCTGCGCGGCCGAGACATTGAGGGTCTCGGCGACGTCGGCGAGGGTCAGGAACCGCGGGGCCACCCCCTGATGGTGCCAAACCCGCGCGGGATGCGGATGCAGGGCCTGTGGATAGCCGTTCGCGTTTCACGAGCCGGCGGGTGATCCTGCTCTCCGGTCGATGACGACATGCGCTCGAGTCGAGCGTGAGCGAAGCGGGAGGGTGGCCGATGCGGGGCATGCGGCAGATGACGGCGGACGACAGGTCCGCGCGATCGGACAGGGCGACGGCCGGGGCACGCAGGACGGCACGGCAGGGTCGGGCACGGCTGTCGGATGTGCGCGTGTGGGCCGCGGCCGGGCTGCTGATGGGTGCGGCGGTCCTCGGCGCCGTCCTGCTGGGTCGTGACGGCGATGCGGTACTGGTGCTGCAGGCCACCCGACCGCTCTCGGCAGGGACCGAGCCGGTGGGCCTCGAGGCCGTTTCGGTGCCCGCGTCGGTCGCCGCCGCCTACCTCGTGCCCGGCGAGTCGATCGCGGGGCGCCTGCGCTGGCCCGTCGCTGAAGGCGAGCTCGTGCCCCGGGCGGCGGTCGTGACGTCGCCTGAGGACCCGACACGACTGGTCAGCGTGCCCGTCGATCCGCTCCATGCGCCGGCGGGCCTGGCCGTGGGCGATGTCGTCGACGTCTGGGTGACCCGGACGGACGTCGGGGGTGCCGTCGCGAGCGGTTCGCTGCCGAGGCTGGTGCTCGGCGAGGTGACGGTGACGGCGGTCGCGACAGAGGGGGTCGGCTTCGCCGGCGGGTGGGGGGTCGAGCTCGCGGTGCCCGAGGAACGGGTCGCCAGCGTGGTCGAGGCGGGGCGCACCGGTGTGGTGGACCTGGTCACTGTCCCTCCCGCCAGTCAGCAGGTCTCCTCGTGACGATTGACGCGCGCATCGAGCGACGGGATGGCGACGCCTCCGTGCTCCTCGCCCTGGCCGGCCTGGCCGATGAGCCGCAGCTCGTGCGCGCCGCGTCGTCGACCGGGCTCACTGTCCTGCGTCGGTGCGTCGACGCCGCCGACCTCCTCGGAGCTGCGGCCGCCGACGAGCAGGTACCCGTCGTCGTCTCCGCGGGGCTGCCGCGCCTGTCCGCCGACGTCGTGGCGCGCCTCGGCGATCGGCTTGTCGTGGGAGTCGCCGCCGATGCACTGGGCCGGGATCGACTGGCCCGCATGGGCGTCGACCCCGTCATCGACCTTGCGCCCTCACCCGAGTCGACGATGCAGCAGGTGGCCGACGTGTGCCGCGCACGCCGGCCACCGCGGGCCGCGCCGGCACCCCCGGCGATGGTGACCGGCCTGCCGGAGCGCCCGGCACCCCCCGCAGCCACCGGCAGCGTTGTGGCGGTGTGGGGACCGCCGGGTGCCCCGGGGCGCACCACGATCGCGATCGGCCTGGCCGAGGCGCTCGCCGAGCGCGGGCTGCGCGTGTGCCTGGTCGATGCCGACACCTACGCGCCCTCCATAGCGCTGGCACTGGGCCTGCTGGAGTCGACCAGCGGCTTGGCCAGTGCCTGCCGACTGGCCGAGGCCGGCACGCTGACCCCGGCCGGGCTGTCCCTGCTGGCGATGGGTCCGGACGGGCGGGGCCACCGATCGATGCGTGTCCTCGGGGGCCTGCAGTCCACGACTCGATGGGTGGACCTGCGGTCCCCTGCGCTCGACCGCGTGTGGGAGACGGCGCGCGCGGCGTTCGACGTCACGGTGGTCGATGTGGGTGCCTGCCTGGAGGTCGACGAGACACCGGGCTCCTTCGCCCGGCAGCGCAATGCCGCAGCGTGCGGTGCCATTGCGGTCGCGGACCGCATCGTCGCCGTCGCAGACTCCTCGGCGCTGGGTGCCGCGCGGCTCATCGCTGCGTGGCCCGAGCTCCCGGAGGCGCAGGGACGAGGCTTGATCGTGTGCAACCGTGCGACCGGAGGCGTGTCGGGCTGGCTCGCGGCGGTGGGCGCGAGGATCCCCGTGGGCGTGGTGCGCGAGATCCCCGAGGATCGGCGGGCACTGGACCAGGCGTGGGCGCGGGGCGCGACGCTGGGCGAGGCGGCCCGCCGCTCGCGGGTGCGCCGGGCCCTGCAGCATCTGGCTGCAGACCTGGTGGCCGACCTCGACGTCCCGGAGACCGCGCGTGCGGGTCGTGCCCGGCTGCGGGTGTCCGCCTGACGGCGGAGTGGCCCCACGGCAGGGCATACTGGCAAGGCTGGAGTGGGCCGTCGACTGCCGAGGAGGTGCGCATGCCCAGCCGCATGTCGGCCTTCGACGCATCGTTCCTCTTCGCCGAGACCCCGACCACGCCGCTGCACTCGGGCGGCGTCGCGATCTTCGCCCCGCCCGAGGGCGGCTTCGACCACGAGCGCCTGGTCCGGCTCATCAGCCAGCGGCTGCCGTACGTCCCGCGCTACCGCCAGCGTGTGCGCGCGGTGCCCTTTGGCATCGCACGGCCGGTATGGGTCGACGACGAGCACTTCGACGTGACGTACCACGTGCGCCGCTCCGCTCTGCCGAAGCCGGGATCGATGGAGCAGCTCCAGGAGCTGGTCGCCCGCATCATGAGCCGGCCGCTGGACCGCAGCAGGCCGCTGTGGGAGATGTACCTCGTCGAGGGACTCGCCGACGGCAACTTCGCGATCATCTCCAAGAGCCACGAGGCGCTCATCGACGGCCTCTCGGCCGTCGACATCGGGCAGGTCATGCTCGATGCCGATGCCGTCACGCCCGTCGTGCCCTCCGACAGCTGGCGTCCGCGTCGTGAGCCGACCGACATCGAGCTGCTGTCGTCCGCGTTCACCGAGCTGAGCACGCGTCCGGCCGTCGCGTTTGAGGCGCTGCGCGAGACGGCGTCGGATGTGTCGCACGCGGCTGTGCGGATCGGAGAGAAGGTGGCCGGGGTCGTCACGGCGGCCCTGGCGATCGCGCGGCCCGCGGTCCCGTCACCCTTGAACGTCGCGATCGGGGAGCAGCGCAGGTTTGTGCCGGTCGACCTGTCGCTCGGCGACATCAAGTCGGTGCGGCGCGCGATGGGCGGCACCATCAACGACGTCATCCTCGCGGTGATCTGCGGGGCACTCCGCTCATGGCTGCAGGCGCGTGGGCATCCCGTCCGCCAGGGTGACGTGCTGCGCGCCATGCTGCCGATGAGCATCGCGGTGCCTGCGGTGGGCTCCGGCCACGCGGGCGGCAACCGGGTGTCCGCCACCCTGGTCGAGCTGCCCGTCGGCGAGCCCGATCCGGCAGTGCGGCTGCAGCAGATCAGCTACCAGCTGGCCCACCTCGACGAGAGCGCCCACTTCGTCGGCGCCGACGCGATCGTCGGCATCGCCGGATTCGGCCCACCCACGCTCCACGCGCTGGGAGCGCGGGTGGGCGCGACGGTGTCCAGCCGTCTGTACAACCTCGTGATCACCAATGTCCCGGGCCCGCAGCGGCCCCTGTACGCAGCGGGATCGCGCATGCTCGCTGCGTACCCGGTGGTGCCGCTCACCCCGCAGCAGGCGCTGAGCATCGGCGTCATCTCATATGACGGCGGCGTGTACCTCGGCATGTACGCCGATCGCGACGCCCTCGCCGACGTCGCACTGCTTGCCTCGTGCGTCACCGAGTCCGCGGACGAGCTGGTTACCCGATCGCGCACATCGGTGAGGTCCCTTCGCGTCGTGCCGAACCAGCCCCCTGCGCGCTCGGACTCCGCCTGATGGGCGGTGCTGCCGCGTGTCGACCGCGCCGCGGCCTCGTGCTCGGCGGTGGTGGCGTGCTCGGCGGCACGTGGGCCATCGGCGCGCTCGCGGCCTTGGAGCAGGCGCACGGCTTCCGAGCGGGCGAGTGTGATGTCATCGTCGGCACCTCCGCCGGGTCGGTCCTCGCTGCGCTGCTGGGAGGGGGCGTCACGGTCGAGCAGCTGCGCCAGCACTACAGCGAGGAGGCCGTCACCGAGGGTCCGCTGGCCGGCTACGACTTCGACCCAGTCCGCACCACGGGGGGCCATCGACCGGCCATGCCCCGGCAGCTGGGCCCCGGCTCACCCCGCCTGATCGGCTCGACACTGCGCCGCATCGGGCGCGTCCCGGCCACGACGCTGCTCTCGGGATTCATGCCGGAGGGCGCCCGCACCCTCGATCGTGTCGGCCACCTCATCGATGCGGTGACGCCCATGGGCGAGTGGTCGGGTCATCCGGGTGTCTGGATCGTGGCGATGGACTACGAGGACGGCAAGCGCGTGGTGTTCGGCCGTCCCGGCTCGCCAGTCGTGCCCCTCGCCGATGCCGTGATGGCGTCCTGCGCCATCCCCGGCTGGTTCGCTCCCGTGCCGATCCGCGGACGTACGTACATCGACGGCGGCGCGGTCTCGGCCACGTCGATCGACGTCGTCGAGCATGCGGGCCTGGACGAGGTCTACGTGGTCGCGCCCATGGTGAGCTACGCGATGGACCGTCCCTCGGGCCTGACGCATCGACTCGAGCGACGATGGCGTGCAGAGGTCACCAAGGCTGCGATCCGCGAGGCAGGGATCGTGCGGGCGACGGGGACGCCGGTCCGCATGATCGGCCCGGGTCCGGAGGACCTCGCCGCCATCGGGGCGAACCTCATGGACGGCGCCCGGATCCGCAACGTGCTGGAGACCTCCCTGCGCACCAGTGCTCAGGCGTGGAGCGCGGCCGACAGTCAGGTCACCGAGCATGAGCAGGCCGCGTCGGGCTAGACGTCAGCCCGTGAGCCACTCGCTCGCGACGTCCGACTCCTTGGCCAGGTACTTGCGCGTCATCTCCTCGGCCACGCGCTCGACCTTGCCGCCCACGAAGGGCACGCTGGCGCGGAACTCGCCCCGGTTGGCGAGTGCCGAGCCGCCGGCGTCGCCGCGCAGGGTGATGGTGCCGGCATAGGCGAGCGGGGCGTGGAAGTCCACCGAGACCTGTGCCGTCGCGGTGCCGTCCGGGCCGAGGGGCGACCACTCCTGCACCTCGGTGACGGTCAGGTGCTCGCCGACGAAGGCCGTGGCGTAGGACGGCACCTCAGCGGGCATCGAGCGGGTGCTTGTCACGGTGGTGCGCCCGTCCGGATGGCCGACCACCTCCACCGCGATGTCGAAGGCGCCCGTGCGCTCGGCCTTGGCCCGCACATAGTCCGGGTCCACGAGCAGGGCCAGGACGCGCACGGGGTCTCCCGGCACGGCCTGGTCGTAGGACAGCGATGTCGCCATCAGGGGCCTCCCTCGGGTCCGTCTCCATCCTGCCGGATGCGCTCCACGTCGGATACCTGATGTTCACCGCTCCGGCCCGTTCGGAGCGCGAGAACGGCCCTGATCGTGGCCGCGTCCTCGCTACCGTGGCTCTACGGCACAACGAGGTGCCGGCGGCCCCGAGGGCCGTACCTCGCGACGGGCGGGACCCATGACGGCGCTGTCGATCGACCAGCTCCGGGCGGATGTCGAACTCATCGCGGATCCGGGCCAGCGGGATCTCGCCCGCCGCCTCCTGCGCCACGTGTCGGAGGAGGACGAGCTCGACGCCGACGGCCTGGCTCGGCGGTCCGCGGCCCTGCTCGGGCTGGCCGCCGAGCGGGTGCCGGGACAGCCGCTCGTCCGGGCCGTGCGCGGCAGTGACGACGCGACCGACCTCACCCTGCTCGTCGTGACCGACGACATGCCCTTCCTCGTCGACTCGGTCACGCAGACGATCGCCCGCTCCGGCCGGGACGCCCTTCTGGTGCTGCACCCGATGCTGCTCGTGCGGCGTAGTCCCGGGGGACGGCTCGAGGAGATCCTCCCGGCGGACCACGACACGGCGCGAGCGGAGGGCGCGCTCCCGGAGTCGTGGATGTCGATCGACATCGAGAGTGCGCGGGATGCGGGATCAGCCGTCGAACTCGAGGCCCAGGTCGAGGCGGCGCTCCACGACGTGCGCAGCGCCGTGCGCGACTGGTCGGCAATGCGCCAGCGCGCGATGGACATGGCCGACGAGGTGGCGGCCTCTCCCCCGCCGAGCGTGCCCCTCGCGGATGTGGAGGAGGGGGTCGCGTACCTGCGATGGCTGGCAGAGGACAACTTCACCTTTCTGGGCTACCGCGAGTACGACCTGCGCGACGTCGACGGCCAGGACATCCTCGTACCGGTCGACGGGAGCGGCCTGGGGATCCTTCGCATGGCTCTGGACGCCGATCAGCCCACCGCCATGTCGCGCAGCTTCGCGGTCCTTCCCCCGTCGGTGCGCGCACTGGCACGGCAGCCGGAACTGCTCGTGCTGAGCAAGGCGAACTCGCGCTCGACCGTCCACCGCTCGGCGTACCTCGACTACGTCGGGGTCAAGAGGTTCGACGCCGAGGGTCGCGTGACGGGCGAGCGCAGGTTCCTGGGCCTGTACTCCTCGGGTGCCTACTCCCGCAGCGTGCTGGACGTGCCGCTCCTGCGCGCGAAGTCACGAGCCCTCGCCGACGGCCTGCAGGTCGCGCCGGGATCGCATGACGCGCAGGACCTGCTCGCCTTCCTCGAGACCTATCCACGGGACGAGCTGTTCCAGATCCGGACTGGAGAGCTGCTGGCGATCGCGCAGTCCGTGCTGCACCTGCAGGAGCGTCGCCGCACCAAGGTGTACCTGCGCGCGGACGACTACGGCCGATTCATGTCCTGCCTGGTCTACCTGCCCCGAGACCGGTACACGACGGACGTCCGCCTGCGCATCGAGCAGCTCCTCGTCGAGGCGTTCGGCGGGACGAGCGTGGACTACACCACGCGCGTGACCGAGTCGATGCTCGCACGCCTGCACTTCGTGATCCACGTGCCGATCGGCCAGGGCCTGCCGGCTGTGGACTCCCGGGACCTTGAGGCGCGAGTCGCCGCGGCATCGCGCAGCTGGGACGACGAGTTCGCCACCGAGCTGAGCGCCCGTCTCGGCGACACTGCCGCAGCGGAGGTGCTGGGCACGTACGGCCATGCGTTCCCGGAGTCCTACAAGGAGGACTTCGGTCCCGAGCGCGGCGTCGTCGATGCCCTGCGCATCGAGGACCTGGTGCCGGGGGAGCTCTCCTTGGAGGTGTACCGGCCCGCGGATGCCGCGCGTCGGGAACTGCGCCTGAAGATCACGCGCATCGGTCCGTCGATCTCACTGTCGCGCGTCCTGCCGATCCTGCAGTCGATGGGTGTCGAGGTCGTCGACGAGCACCCCTATGAGATCGCCCGCGCACTGAAGGAGCCGGCCTGGATCCTCGTCTTCGGGATGGTCCTGCCGGAGGGTGACATCCCAAAGCAGTCCTCGCTGGCCGAGCGCTTGGATGCGGCATTCGTCGCGGCGTGGGACGACGACACCGCGGTCGACGGGCTGAATGCCCTCATCGTGACGGCAGGCATGCACTGGCGCGAGGTCCTCATCCTGCGCGCCTACGCCCGCTACATGCGGCAGATCGGCTCGACCTTCAGCCAGACCTTCATCGAGTCGGTCATGACGGCGAATGGCGGGATTGCCCGCCTGCTCGTCGACCTGTTCCTCGCCCGGTTCGATCCGCTTCGCGGTGAGGGCCGCGCGGAGTCCGAGCGGGAGATCGCCCGGCGGGTCGAGGAGGCGCTCGACGATGTTGCGAGCCTGGACCAGGACCGCATCCTGCGCTCCTTCCTGACGCTCATCCAGGCCACCCTGCGCACGAGCTACTTCCAGGCCGACGCCGAAGGGCGCGAGCGCACGTCGATCGCGCTGAAGCTGGACCCGCAGCAGATCCCCGACCTGCCCCTGCCGCGTCCGCGGTTCGAGATCTGGGTGTTCGCGCCGCGTGTCGAGGGCGTCCACATGCGCTTCGGCCCGGTCGCACGAGGGGGGCTTCGCTGGAGCGACCGTCCGGAGGACTTCCGCACCGAGGTCCTCGGCCTGGTGAAGGCGCAGGAGGTGAAGAACGCGGTAATCGTCCCAGTCGGCGCCAAGGGCGGCTTCTTCGCCAAGTGGCTGCCGGACCCCGGCATCGACAGGGATGCCTGGCTGGCCGAGGGCAAGGCTGCGTACCGCGAGTTCGTGTCGTCGATGCTCGACATCACCGACAACCTCATCGATGGCGAGGTCGTGCCCCCGGTCGATGTGGTCCGGCACGACGGAGACGACCCCTACCTCGTCGTCGCGGCCGACAAGGGCACCGCGACCTTCTCCGACCTGGCCAACCAGATCGCCGCCGAGCACGGCTTCTGGCTGGGCGATGCCTTCGCGTCCGGGGGGTCGGTCGGCTACGACCACAAGGCCATGGGCATCACGGCCCGCGGTGCCTGGGAGTCGGTCAAGCGCCACTTCCGCGAGATGGACATGGACGTGCAGACCGAGGACTTCACGGTCGCGGGCATCGGCGACATGAGCGGCGACGTCTTCGGCAACGGCATGCTCCTGAGCGAGCACATCCGCCTCGTCGTGGCCTTCGACCACCGGCACGTGTTCGTCGACCCGTACCCGGACGCGGCCACCTCGTTCGCCGAGCGTCGGCGCCTCTTCGACCTGCCCCGGTCATCCTGGGCGGACTACGACCTGTCGCTCATCTCCCCGGGAGGCGGCGCCTTCGCGCGGACGCTGAAGTCCGTCCCCGTCACCCCGGAGATGGCCCAGGCGCTGGCACTGCCGCCGGGCACGAGGTCCCTCACCCCCGACGACCTCATCCGCGCGGCCCTGCAGGCTCCTGTCGACCTGCTCTGGAACGGCGGCATCGGCACCTATGTGAAGTCCCAGAGCGAGACGAACATGGACGTGGGCGACAAGTCCAACGACCGCATCCGCATCAACGGCCACGACCTGCGCTGCAAGGTGATCGGCGAGGGCGGCAACCTGGGGCTGACGCAGCTCGGGCGCATCGAGGCTGCCCGCCATGGAGTGCGACTCAACACCGACGCGATCGACAACTCCGCCGGTGTCGACACCTCCGACCATGAGGTCAACATCAAGATCCTTCTCGACTCCCTCGTGCGTCAGGGCAGCCTTTCCGAGGACGAGCGCAACCGCCTGTTCATGGGCATGACCGACGAGGTCGCCGAGGCGGTGCTCCAGGACAACTACGGGCAGAACGTCGCGCTCGCCAACTCCCGTGCGCAGGCCAGCGGCCTCATCGGCGTCCAGCAGCGGATGATCCGTGAGCTCGAGCACAGCGGGCTGCTCGACCGGGCGCTGGAGTTCCTGCCCGATGACGAGGAGTTCCGCACCCGGGAGATCGCGGGGGAGGGTCTGACCGGCCCTGAGCTGTGCGTCATGCTCGCCTACTCGAAGATCTCGCTCACCAAGGAGCTGAACTCCACGGACTTCGCGGACGACCCCTACTTCACCCGCGCCCTGCTCGAGTACTTCCCCGAAACACTCCGCGAGCGGTTCGCCGACGCCATCGCCGGGCATCCCCTGCGTGCACCGATCATCACGACGGTCACGGTGAACCGGCTGCTGAACATCGCCGGCAGCACCTTCGTCTTCCGTGCCATGGAGGAGACGGGCGCGAGCGCCGTCGAGGTGGTGCGGGCGGCCGCCGCGGCGATGGAGATCTTCCGCATCCCGCAGTTCTGGCAGCAGGTCAACGAGCACGACAGCTCGATCTCGACCAGCGCGCAGGTGGCACTTCACCTGGAGACGCGGCGGCTGCTCGACCGCGCCACCCGCTGGTTCCTCCAGACCCGAGGCGGCCAGATCGACGTGCAGGAGGAGGTGGACCGCTTCGCATCGGTCGTCGCGGATCACACGAGTGCCGTGCCCACCAGCCTGATGGGGCAGGAGCGGGAGCGGTTCGAGCGACTCCTGCGACGATTCGAGCAGGCAGGTGCGCCGGAGGACCTCGCACGCTACGCCGCTGCCTCGCTCGACGTGTTCGCGCTGCTCGACATCACGGACATCTGCCTGCGCACCGGTGAGGCCGCGGAGACGGTGATCCCGATCTACTACACAGTTTCCGACCGCTACGACATCGATGCGACGCTGCTCAAGATCTCCGACCTGCCGCGAGCCGACCGATGGAGCGTGCTCGCGAGGTTCGCGCTGCGCAGCGACGTCTACTCGGTTGTGGCCGGCCTGACATCGCGGATCCTGCGATCGACGTCCGCCGATGCCTCCCCGATGGACCGACTGTCGCAGTGGGAGTGGGACCACTCCGAGGGAGTCTCCCGGGCGCGCACCACACTGGCCGACATCGAGGCGGTGGAGGAGCCCAACCTCGCCACGCTGTCGATCGCGCTGCGGGCCCTGCGCAACCTGGTGGCCCAGGAGGGGTAGGGGAGGCCGCGTCCTGCAAAGCCCTTGCACCTGGGCGGCCTCCCGGAACTCACCGCACGGCACGCCGTCTAGCCTGAGGCGTCCGCCAGCAGCTGAAGGAGCCTCCGTGAGCCTGCCCCCACTCGTCGAGCCCGCTGACGAGCTGACCATCGACGAGGTGCGCCGCTACAGCCGCCACCTGATCATTCCCGACGTCGGCATGACGGGGCAGAAGCGGCTCAAGAACGCCAAGGTGCTGTGCGTCGGCGCAGGCGGCCTCGGGAGCCCCTCCCTGATGTACCTCGCGGCCGCGGGCGTGGGCACGCTCGGCATCGTCGAGTTCGACGTCGTCGACGAGTCGAACCTCCAGCGGCAGATCATCCACGGTCAGGGCGACATCGGCCGACCCAAGGCCGAGAGTGCCCGCGATTCCGTCCTGGAGATCAACCCGCACGTGCAGGTGAACCTGCACACCGAGCGACTGGACTCCTCGAACGTCATGGAGCTGTTCAGTCAGTACGACCTCATCGTCGACGGCACCGACAACTTCGCCACGCGATACCTCGTCAACGACGCGTGCGTCCTGCTGGGCAAGCCCTACGTCTGGGGGTCGATCTACCGCTTCGACGGCCAGGCGTCCGTCTTCTGGGCCGAGCACGGCCCGTGCTACCGCTGCCTGTACCCCGAGCCGCCGCCGCCGGGCATGGTCCCCTCGTGCGCCGAGGGCGGGGTGCTGGGCGTGCTGTGCGCGTCGATCGGCTCGATCCAGGTCAACGAGGCGATCAAGCTGATCACCGGTGTCGGCCAGACCCTCCTGGGGCGGCTCATGATCTACGACGCGCTCGAGATGACCTACCGCCAGGTGAGGATCCGCAAGGACCCGAACTGCGCGGTCTGCGGCGACACCCCGACCGTCACCGAGCTCATCGACTATGAGGCCTTCTGCGGGACGATCTCCGACGAGGCCGCCGAGGCGGCGCGCGACTCGACCATCACCGCCTTGCAGTTGAAGGACATGCTCGATGCGCGCGAGGCCGGTGAGGAGGACTTCATCCTCATCGACGTGCGCGAGCCGAACGAGTTCGAGATCGTCAGCATCCCGGGAGCTGTGCTGATCCCCAAGGGGGAGTTCCTCGACGGGTCCGCGCTGGAGAAGCTCCCGAGCGATCGGCGGATCGTCCTGCACTGCAAGGTCGGTGGCCGATCGGCCGAGGCCCTCGCCGTCGTCAAGGGCGCCGGGTACGCCGATGCCGTGCACGTGGGCGGCGGCATCCTGCAGTGGATCGCGCAGGTCGAGCCGGACAAGCCGGCCTACTGACAGCGTTGCTGCGTCACTTGTTGGGGTCCGTGTACGCGTCCGGACCCCAACAAGTGACGCAGCATCCCCAGGTCTGACCGTTCATTGATCGCACGGTCCGGGCAGTGACCGCAGCGGAACTCCTTCACCGCTTCCCGACCCTTCGCGCGGGTGCACCCTGAGAGTGCACGGATCGTGCGAAGGGGGCGATGAGAATGACCACCACGACACGGACGACACGAACACGCAGGGCGATGGCAGCGGTCCTGACGGTCATGGCCACGATGGCCGTGGCCATGACATTCGCAGTGCTGCCGGCGAACGCCGACGCAGAGGGCGTGTGCGATGCCCTCAGCAGCGGCAAGATCGACGTCAGCGGCTCGCACGCGACCCTGACTATCGATGCACCCACGGGGATGCTGATCAGCGGGTACTGCGTCAAGGCCGGATCGGCCCGCCAGGGTGACGGCCCGGAGTACGTGACCGTCGACCCGGCCACGGCCTCGGTGACCATCTCGCACAGCTCCGGCAAGGACATCAGCCACTGGTCGGCTGCCTACGTCCCAGTTCCCACCGTCTACACGGGCACGGCGACGGTGTCGGGCTCGGAGGCGATCTGCACGGCTGCTGACGTTGACGTGACGATCACGTACACGGGCACGGCGACGCGCACGAGCACGGTGTCGCAGGGGGCGGCGGATGCGGCGGCGCAGGCTGCTGCGGATGCGGCGGCGCAGGCGGACCTGGCGGCACAGCTGGCGCAGTACCCCGACTACACGCCGGGGACCTGCACGACCGGGCCGACGGAGTACACGGGCACGGCGACGGTGTCGGGCTCGGAGGCGATCTGCACGGCTGCTGACGTGGACGTGACGATCACGTACACGGGCACGGCGACGCGCACGAGCACGGTGTCGCAGGAGGCGGCGGATGCGGCAGCCCAGACCGCTGCGGATGCGGCGGCGCAGGCGGACCTGGCGGCACAGCTGGCGCAGTACCCCGAGTACACGACGGGTGCCTGCACCACGACTCCGCCGACGACTCCGCCGACGACTCCGCCGACCGCTCCGCCGACCACGACGCCCACCCCGGTGGCGGCACCCGTGACAGTGGCCCCGGTCGAGCCGGCGACGGTGGAGGAGCCCGTGCCGGTCGCGGTGCCCATGCCGGCGACTGCGGACGAGCCGCAGGAGCCCGAGGTCGTCTCGGTGCCCCTGCCGGCGACGGTGCAGCTGCCGACGAGCATCCCTGCTGGTGACGGGACGACCACGCAGCAATCCTCGACCGGTGCGGTGGCGCTCCTGCTGGCCAGCATGGTCGGCCTCGGGGCCGCGACCACCCGGACGCTGATGCGGCGCAGGGAGGAATAGCCCCTGAGCCCGGAGCCCCGCCCACCGGCGGGGCTCCACCCACTCGGAGCCCCGCCCACCAGCGGGGTTCCGTCATGCCTGCGGCATCGAGTCAGTCGGACGCCTCGGTCCAGCCCTCACGCTTGTGGCTGCCGTCGCAGAACGGCTTGTTGCCGCTGTGGCCGCAGCGGCACAGGTAGGCCTTGGCGGTGTCGCGGATCACGGTGCCGTCGGGCGCCACGATGCTCACCTCGCCCTCGACCTCGAGGGGTCCATCGGTCAGTGGGGTGATGCGCACGTCGCTCATGCGCGGAGTCTGGCGCACGTCCGCGGGCACCGCATGCTGGGATGCAGACGGCCCGGGCGCGGTCACCCGGCCAGCACGTCCCCGTCGGGGCTGGTGACGATGACGCCGATGGACTCCATCCATGAGATGGCCGCATCGACGGAGGCCGGATCGCCGCCGAGGTCGCACACCATCCATCCGCTGTGGTCCTGGATGAGGGCGCGCCGGATGTTGGGGATGACGCCGAAGCGCGTGACGATCTCGTAGATGACGGGATCGGTCGCCGGACCCGGCGGGAAGGACAGCTGCACGTGCCGTCCCGTGTGCGCTGCGGCCGGGGTGGAGTGGTCGGTCATAGTGCGCCCTTCTTGGTCAGCCAGTTGAAGGCCCAGTAGCCCGGGACCGTCGGGATCCAGAACGTGATGAGCCGGTAGAGCAGGACCGAGGAGACGGCAAGACCCGCATCGAGACCGGCCGCGGTCAGTCCGGCGGCCAGGGCGGCCTCGACGGCACCGAGCCCGCCTGGGGTCGGTGCGGCCTGGCCGATGGTCGCACCGGCGAGGTAGACGACGCCGACCACCGCGAACGAGATCGTGCCGTCGAACGCCAGGACGCAGGCGAACAGCACGCCGATGTAGGCGAGGTTGAGCAGCAGGATGCCGCCGATGCCCTCGAGGAGCTTGAGCGGGCGCTGCGCGACCGTCACCATGCGCGGCCCGACCTCCTTCAGCAGAGGTCCGATGCGCCTGGTGATCAGCCGCCGGACGGCGGGCACCGCGAGCAGGCCGAGAAGAATGATGAGCACGGCGACCACGGCGACGACTGCGGCACGCGGGGGGTCGAACGTCAGGTCGGCCTGGGTGCCGGCCGCGATGCCGAAGACCAGCAGCAGCAGGATGTGGAAGACGAACGCCATCACCTGCGACACCCCGACGCTCGCTCCTGCGAGGGCAGGGTGAAGGCCGGCCTTCTGCAGGAAGCGCACGTTGATCGCGATCGCGCCGATCGTCGGCGGTGAGACGAGGGTGGCGAAGTCGCCGGCCACCTGGGCGAGGATCGTGCGGTGGAGTTTCAGCTTCTCGGGCACGAATCCCGAGAGTGACCACGCGGCGCCGAAGTAGGTGAGGATCGACAGCACCACCGCGGCCGCCATCCAGCGCCAGTCGGCGGTCTGGAGGAGGTTGACGAGATCGACCTGCGCGAGCTGGGACAGCAGCACGTAGCCGGCGATGGTGCCGACGATGATCATGATCAGAGTGCGCGGACGGAACCGCTCGAAGTTGATCTGCTCCGACACCGCACCGGGCTTGATCTCGGCCAGCCTGTCGCGCAGCGTGACGAGCACGGACTTGTTGCGACGGATGCTGCGGCGCGTGCGCGAGGAGAGGGCCACGGGCTGCAGGGCGGGGAGCGCGCGGACGAGACCCTCGGCACCGAGGACGGCGCGGCCGGTCTCGATCGCCCGATCAGGCCCGGCGAGAAGGGCGAGGGTGGTCAGGAGCTCGGCGGTGTCGATGCGCTGTGCCACGTCACCGGCGGCGATGCTGCCGGTGTCGCCGCCGATCAGCCACACCGACCCGTCCTCGGCGCGGATGAGGTGCTCGGCGCACAGCGAGCGGTGGGTCATCTGGTTGTCCTGGAGGGTCCGCAGCGCGCGCCAGGCGCCCTGCAGATCGTCGTCGGTGAGCTCGCCGAGCTCGCTGAACCGCGTGCCGTCGATGTGCTCGTGCGCCATGAGCACCGAGTCAGGCCCCACCTCCGACGCGAGGAGCAGCCGTGGCTCGGGAGCCCCGGCGGCCTGGGCGGCGTAGGAGATCAGTGCCGAGTGGTCGAGCGCTCGGCTCATGTTGAACGCGCCCGAGGTGGAGTCGTCGCGCAGTCGCAGGCTGGTCCAGATCGCGTTCGCCAGGCCCGCGCCCTCGAGGTCGCGGTCGAGGACGGTGACGAGGAAGCGGCCACCGGCGCGCGAGGTGGCCAGGTAGCGGCGACCGCGCGCGGTGGACTCCTGCGCGACCAGCGACGTGACGGGGAAGCCGCCGCGGTCGAGGGCCGCGGCCACCTGCACGCCGGTGGGCCGCGTGGTCGGCGTGCCGGCGACGTACCGGGTCAGGAGGCCGACGGCCCACCCGATCGTCACGGACATGCCGACGCCCGCGAAGGTGATGCCGCCGGAGAGCAGGTTGACGATGATCAGCGAGCCGACCACCAGTGCGGTGAGCACGTTCCACGGCCGCCGGTTCATCGTCCGGGCGACGGTGACGAACGCCACCAGGCCGCCGAGGATCGGCGCCGTCGTCGCCGACGATGCGCTGGTCGATCCGGCCAGCGCGACGAGCAGGGCCGGGGCGTCGATGCTGGAGATCGCGAACGAGATGCCGGAGAGCACGACGATGCCGAGGAACAGCGCGACGAGCGAGTCGAACAGCTGGCGCAGGCGACGTCGCAGGACCATCGCGACGGCGACGGCGATCGGCAGGCCAAGGGTGCCGATGCCGCCGACGACATTGAGGATGAGGACGAGGGCGGAGGGCAGCAGCGACGCGCCGGAGTCGATGTCGCTGTCAAGGCCGGCCGCGGTGTCGGTGGCGATGTAGGCGATCAGGACGATGCCGGCGGAGATGGCCAGGGCCAGTACGAACCGGGCGAGGTCCAGGGGCCGGCGCACGCGGCGCGGCAGGTCGGCATCCTCGACCGTCACGGAAGGGCCCGGCGGCGTGATCGGAGGGGCTGGGGCCGGGGTCGGTGTCGGGGGCGAGGGCGGGGTCGGCGCCGGGGCAGCCTCGTCGGCCGCAGTGACCTGCGGATCGAGGGCCTCGGTGCTCACCGCATGATCGTCCCAGACCCGTCAGGCCCGGGTGGTATCCATGCCCCATGGCATGGCGCGTGGACCTGGGGTCACCGGCGCTGGCGGCACCACCGGAGCTCGATGCCGACCAGGCCCGCGTGGTGGCCCATCGGCGGGGTCCGCTGCTGGTTCTGGCCGGTCCGGGCACCGGCAAGACCACCACCATCGTCGAGGCGATCGCGGCGCGGCTGGCCGATCCGCGGGATGGCCTGCCCGCCGACGCCGTGCTCGCCCTGACATTCGGCCGCCGGGCGGCCCTCGACCTGCGTGAGCGGCTCGCGGCCCGGCTCGGCGGCGGACTGCTGCCGATGATCAGCACGTTCCACTCGTTCGCCTATGCGCTGCTGCGCCAGGCCGGCAGCGCCGACGCCTACGAGCAGCCGCCGCGACTGCTGTCGGGCGCGGAGGAGGACGTCCGCATCCGCGAGCTGCTGCGGGGCGCCGTGGCCGACGGCGCTGTCGACTGGCCCGAGGAGCTCGTCGGTGCGCTGCCCACGCTGGGTCTGGCCAACGAGGTGCGGGCGGCCATTGCGCGGGCGCGCTCGCTGGGCCTCGACGGTGACGACCTGACGGCGCTCGGCAAGCGCGAGCAGCGACCCGCGTGGGTCGCGGTCGGGCAGCTGAGCCGCCAGGAGCAGCAGGTCATGGCCCTGGAGAACGTGCTGGACTACGGCGAGCTCCTCGCCCGCGCGGTCGAGTGTGCTGTCGAGCCCACGGTCCAGCAGGCGCTGCGGGCCCGCTACCGCGCCGTCTATGTCGACGAGTACCAGGACACCGACCCCATGCAGGTCGAACTGCTCCGGGCGCTGGTGGACCCGCGGGCTGCGCTGGTCGCGGTCGGCGATCCCGACCAGGCGATCTACGGCTTCCGCGGCGCCGATGTGGGGGGCCTGCTGTCCTTCCCCACGACCTTCCGCACGCCGGAGGGCGAGCCGGCGCCGATCGTGGTGCTGCGCCATGCCCGTCGCTTCGGTCCGCGCATCCGCGGCGCTGCCGGGAGCGTGCTCGGCGTGCGCGTGCCGCCCGGGTTGCCGGCTGAGCGGCTGCGTGAGCACCGCGACCCGGTCTGTCTCCCGGTCGCCGATCCGACCGTCGACGACCTCGTGCAGCTGCGCACCTATGCCGACCGCGGAGCGCAGGCTGCGCACGTGGCCCGCGAGATCCGACAGGCGCATGTGCGGCGGCAGGTCCCGTGGCGGCAGCTGGCCGTCCTCGTGCGGGCGGCCGACGAGATCCCGGCCATCCGGCATGCCCTGCGCGCGGCCGGCATCCCCGCCGTGGTGGCGGCCGATGAGATCCCGCTTCGCCAGGAGGCCGCGGTGGCCGTCCTGCTGCAGGCCCTCGACCTCGCGGCCCATCCTCACGACGCGACCCCGGAGCAGGTGCTCGACCTCCTGACCGGCCCGCTCGGCGGACAGCATGCCGCGGATGTCCGTCGGCTTGGGCGGTCGCTGCGCAGCGCGCAGCACCGCGCCGGGTATGCGGCGCCGTCCTCGGCGGTGCTCGTGCGTGAGCTCGTGCTCGCGCGGGTGCTGGACCAGCCGCCGCCGGCACTGCTCCTGCCCGCGCAGGATGCCGCGCTGTCCTGCGCGCACCGCGTCGGCGAGGTGCTTGCCCGGGCGCATCGCCAGGTGGTCGACGGTCGCGACCCGGCGGAGGTGCTGTGGACCCTGTGGTCCGCCCCGGCCCACGGCTGGCCCGAGCGGCTGCGTTCGGCCGCGCTCGGCGGCGACCTCGCCGCGGACCACGACCTCGATGCGGTGATGGCCCTGTTCGATGCCGCGGAGCGGCTGGCCGGTCGCTACCCGGGATTCCTCGGCGTGCGGACTTTCTTGGCGATGCTGCAGGACCAGCAGATCCCGGCTGAGGCGGTCGCCGACCGCGGGGTCGACAGCGACGCCGTCCGCGTGCTCACCGCCCACCGGGCCAAGGGCCTGGAGTGGGACGAGGTCTGGGTCGTCGGGGTGCAGGAGGGCCGCTGGCCGGACCTGCGCCCACGTGGCACCACGCTGCGCGTCGAGCAGATCGACCGCGACGGCTCAGCACCCCCGCCCCGTGCGGCCGACCTGCTCGAGGAGGAGCGGCGCCTGCTGTTCGTGGCCTGCACCCGGGCCCGGCACCGGCTGCACGTCAGCGCGGTCGCCGCCGAGGCGGACGCCGGCGAGCGGCCCAGCCGCCTGTTCGACGACCTCGCCGGGCACCTGGGCAGCTCGCCGGATGCCCCCGTCATCGGCCGGCCCGCGCACCTGTCGTCCCTCGACGGACTGGTTGCCGACCTGCGCGCGGTGGCCCAGGCGCCTGGCACCGACCCCGAGCTGCGCCGTGCCGCGACCACCCGGCTCGCGGCACTCGCCGCGGAACGCGACGACCGCGGTCGGCCGCTCGTGCCGTCGGCGGACCCGTCGACCTGGTGGGGCCTGCGCGAGCCGACCGTCAACGAACTCCCACTGCACGATCCCGACCAGCCGCTCGCGATGTCCGGCAGCATGCTCGACGCTGTCCTGCAGTGCCCGCTGAAGTCCTTTCTCGAGCGCGACGTGCATGCCGAGACCGTGCGCGGCACGGCCTCCAGCTTCGGCAGCGTGGTGCATGCGGTCGCGGAGTTCGTCGGCACCGGCGCGATCCCCGCCGACCTCGCGGTGATGGAGGCCGAGGTCGACCGCATCTGGGCGGAACTGCGGTTCGAGGCCCGCTGGCAGTCGGATGCGGAGCGGGCGCGTGCGCGGGCTGCGCTCGAGCGGTTCCTGGGCTACCACCGCGCCGCCACGCGCGACCTGGTGAGCGCGGAGGCCGCGCTGCGCCTGGACGTGCCGGTGACGACGCCGAGCGGGCGTGCGGACCGCATCGCGCTGACCGGCACCGTCGACCGCATCGAGCGCGACGACGACGGGCGCCTCGTTGCGATCGACCTGAAGAACAAGAAGTCGGCGCTGCCCGTCGCAGAGGTGCTCGACCACGGGCAGCTCGGGGTGTACCAGCTGCTGCTCCTGCACGGCGAGGCCCCCGAGTCCGCCGGCCTGGCCGTGGCACCGCGCGAGGTGGGGGGTGCGGCGCTCGTGCAGCTGCTGGTCGACGAGGGCCGCGGGTCCACGGCCGCCAAGGTCCAGATGCAGCCCGCCCTGGAGACACCGGCAGAGGGGCCGACGTGGGTCGAGGTGCGCCTCGGCGAGGCGGCCGACGTGCTGCGCTCGACGTCGGTCGCTGCGACCGTCGGGCCGGCCTGCTCGTACTGCGCGTACGCGAGCACCTGCCCGGCCCAGCCGCAGAGCGAGCCGGTGGTGCCGTGAGCGAGCTGACCCGCGCACGCCTGGACGCCGCACTCGACATCCGGCTCACCGACGAGCAGTGGCAGGTCGTGTCGAGCCCGATGGCCCCAGGCGTCGTCGTCGCGGGTGCCGGGTCGGGCAAGACCACGTCGATGGCGGCGCGGGTCGCGTGGCTCGTGGGCACCGGCCAGGTCGCGGCGGATGCCGTCCTCGGGCTGACCTTCCCCACCAAGGCGACCGCGCAGCTGCTCGGGGCGATGCGCGGTGCGGTCGCGCGCCTGGTCGACGCGGGCCTGGTCGACACGCTCGATCGCGGCGACGAGCCGCTCGATGGGCCGCTCGGTGAGCCGCAGGTGCTCACCTACCACGCCTTCGCGGCCCGGCTGCTCGCCGAGCACGGCATCCGCATCGGCCGGGAGCCCGATGCCGTGGTGCTGACCGAGGAGTCGCGCGCGCAGCTGGCCTACCGCCTGGTCTGCCGCAGCACCCAGCCGCTCGGTGCGCTGGGCCGCAATCCGGCCGACCTCACCGCCGACCTGCTGGCCCTCGACGACCTGCTCACCGAGCTGGCCATCCCACCCGCGCACCTGCGCGCGTACGACGCCGGGCTGATCGACGTGCTGACCGCGCTCGAGGAGCAGGAGCCCCTCCAGGTCATCGGTCGCGAGATGCGCGACACCGCCGCTGCGCGATCGGTGCTCGCCGGCCTCGTCGAGGAGTGGCGTGCCGAGAAGGCAGCCCGCGGGGTGCTGGACTTCGCCGACCAGATCCGCCTCGCGGGCACCATCGCCGAGCGGTTCCCCGAGGTCGTCGCCGACCTGCGCGAGCGCTTCCGGGTCGTCCTGCTCGACGAGTACCAGGACACCTCGATCGCCCAGCGGCAGCTGCTCCAGCGGATCTTCGGCGACGGCCATCCGGTCACCGCGGTGGGCGATCCGTGCCAGGCGATCTACGGCTGGCGGGGTGCCACGGTCGACAACATCGAGAGCTTCCCCCAGCACTTCGCCGCGGGCAGCGGACCGGCCGATCGGCACGCGCTGTCGCAGAACCGCCGGTCCGGTCCGGTGATCCTCGACGTCGCCAACCGCACCTCCGAGCGGCTGAGGGAGCTGCATGCCGGGGTGCGTCCTCTGGCCGCCGGCGAGAACGGCAAGGGCCCGGGGGTCGTCGCGTGCGCGCTCCTGGAGACCCACGCGCAGGAGGTCGACTGGGTCGTCTCGCAGATCGCGGCCACGCACGACTCCGGTCGCGTGCCCTGGCGCGACATCGCCGTGCTCGCCGCGACATCACACGACCTGGTGACCGTCGACGCGGCCCTGCGCCGCCGGGGCATCCCCAGTCGGCTGATGGGCGCTGCGGCACTGCTCGCCCAGCCCGCGGTCGCCGACCTGCGGGCCATGCTGGAGGTGATCCACGACCCGTGCGCCAATCCCTCCTTCGTGCGTCTGGCGGCAGGCCCGCGCTGGCGCATCGGTGCACGTGACCTCGCGGCGCTGGGTGAGCGCGCGCACCGGATCGCGGGGGGTCGTGGTCGCACGCAGCATCCCGACCTCGCCGCCGCCCTCGACGAGGCGGTTGCGGGGATGGACGTGGCGGAGGTCGTCTCGCTCACCGAGGCGCTCGACGACCTCGGTGACCCGGCGCAGTACTCGGCGCAGGCCCGTGAGCGGTTCGCGCAGTTCGCCGTCGAGCTCGCCGCGCTGCGGGCCCATGGGGGTGACCCGCTGCCGGACCTCCTGCTGCGTGTCATGCGCACGAGCGGTCTGGAGATCGAGGCCGCGTTGCGCGCGGACTCCGACGCCGGCCAGCAGGCCGCTGCGCTTCACGCATTCGTCGATCTCGCATCAGGCTTCACCGACATCGACGGCCGCGTGGGCCTCGGTGCCTTCCTCGCCCGCCTGCGCGATGCCGAGCGACTCGGCAGCGATGTCGACTGCGAGATGCCCGGTGCCGTCGATGCGGTGTCGCTGCTGACCATCCACAAGGCGAAGGGCCTGGAGTTCCCCTACGTGTTCGTGCCCTTTGTCAGCGAGGGCTCCTTCCCGGGTGGTCGCGGGCGCCCGGTCTGGACCACCAGCGCGGCCACCGTGCCGTGGCCGCTGCGCCCCGATGCCACGCCGGCACTCGCCGCATTCCCGCCGGCCGGTGCGGCGCCACGTCGCAAGGACCACGACGCCTACGTCGATGTGCTCCGCGGGATCGCGCAGGTCGACGACGACCGGCTCGCCTACGTCGCCTTCACCCGAGCGGAGCGTGGACTCGCCGTCTCGGGCCACTGGTGGGGGCCGACCCAGAAGACCCGGCGCGGCCCGTCCCGGTTCCTCACCGCGGTGCACGAGGCCTGCCTCGACGGCCTCGGCACGGTCGCGCACTGGGCCGAGCAGCCGGCGGACGACGCGACGAATCCGCAGCGCTCGGACTCCGGGTCGCATGCGTGGCCGACAGCGCTCGACGAGGCCGGACGCACGCTGCTGCTGGCCGCCGCCGACGCGGTGCGCACGGCACCCGCCCTGGAGGTCGCGCTGCCCGGGCTCGCCCTCGGCGACGCGCAGGCCGACCGGATCGCCGAGTGGGATGAGCAGGCGGCCGCGCTGCTGGCCGAGGCCCGCGCCCGCAGTGCTGACGACCATGTCGTCCGCCTGCCCTCGTCGATCTCGGTGAGCAGGCTGATGCAGGTGCTCGCCGAACCGCAGCAGGCGGCGCGCGACCTCGCCCGGCCGATGCCGCGCCCGCCCAGCCGTGCCGCGCAGCGCGGCACCCGCTTCCATGCGTGGGTGGAGAGCCGCTACGGGCAGCAGTCACTGCTCGATCCCGACGACCTGCCGGGGGCGGCCGATGCGCACATCACCACCGACGACCAGCTGGCCGAGCTGAAGGCCGCGTTCGAGAGCAGTGCGTACGCACGTCGCACACCGGTTGGCGTCGAGGTGCCGTTTGCCCTGCTGCTCGGCGGCCGACTGGTCAACGGCCGCATCGATGCGGTGTTCTCGATCGACGAGCCCGGTGGCGCCACGACCTACGAGGTCGTCGACTGGAAGACGGGTGCGGCCGCCGGTGTCGATCCGATGCAGCTGGCCCTCTACCGGCTGGCCTGGGCGCAGATCGCCGGGGTCGATGTTGCCAAGGTCTCGGCGGCGTTCCTCATCGTCGCCACGGGTGAGGTGCTGCACCCCGATACCGATGCGCCGCTCGAGAAGCTCGTGCAGGTGCTCCGCTAGCGCGCCGCAGGTCCGGCATCCGCCGCGCCCGGATCGGGCGGTGGGAAGGGGTCGGTCGACGCCGTGGCGACCTCGATGGGCGCGCTGGAGTCGCCGGCGTCCTCGGCGATGGCGATGTCCTCGCCGGCCTCCTCCGTCGGTCGGCGACGCACACCCACCAGCCCGCGCATCCACTCGCGCGCCGGCTCCTCGACGAAGCGCCACATCAGCCACGCGATCACGAGTGCGCCGACGATGAGGCCCACGACCGCCACGGCATACAGCGCGCCGCCCTCGATGCCCACGGCCCGCAGGCCGGCACGCCACAGCCCGAACCACACCAGGTGGGTCATGTACAGCGAGTACGAGATGAAGCCGCCGAGCACCAGGGCGCGCGTGGACAGGAAGCGCGAAATGCCGCGGCGTGACAGGGCCAGCGCGCCGATCCACGCGACGAGCAGCGGGACGAGCAGCAGGTGGTAGTACGGCGGGAGCGGCTCGACATCGCCGTCGAGGACCATGTCGCCCGCCTGCGCCGGTCCCCACTGGCCGAGGAAGATCGCCCCGGCCACGACGAGCAGCGGCAGCACCACGGCGAGCACGTTCGCGGTGCGCTCGACGCGTGGGCCCGGAGGCTCGTCCATCGCATCGCCGGGCAGCAGTCGCACGATGATC
>Ga0129336_10000059_pt1 | contig 46870 bp, 63 predicted proteins | sample CPB6_02_DNA_FD_96878 | JGI IMG/M metagenome (GOLD analysis project Ga0129336, IMG submission 96878) | Freshwater to marine salinity gradient microbial communities from Chesapeake Bay, USA - CPBay_Sum_0.6_0.2_DNA | ecosystem: Environmental > Aquatic > Marine > Coastal | place: USA: Chesapeake...
CCTCGGTGGCTCCCTGCTTGCGCGCGCAAGCAAAGGATTCTCTGGATGAAAGAAGGAGTTACCGTGAGAACAATCGAGCGCGTGTTCGGGTGCGGGTTACTGTAGTTTATGTGGAGCCATGCCCACGACCAACACAGTAGTTGCCAACGCACTGAATGTCTGTAATGGCTCCGCTGAGAAGCAATCGACGATGTGGTGGGCTATTCAGCCACCAGCGTCGTGCATCAGTCTCAGTGGCTACTCCGCTGCTGTAATAGATAACCTCAGCACCTCGCCATGAGGAGTCATGCCGGAAGATTCGGCTGGAGTTCATTCGCTTGGCATAGTCATAAGCTGATGACTGGGCATAGCTTTCATTGGCGATGAACAGAGATAGAAGCACAAACAGAATCGAAACAGGTTTCATAAAACCCTCCATGTGGTGAAACAAAAACACTACTGGTTTTATAACCGATGCGCATAAAAAAACCCACCCCATCTGGCGAGTGAAGGGGTGGGTCGGTCGAAAGGAGAGCGTGGGTTTTTCAAGTTCTTGGTTGCAAGTATTGTAACTAACAAGAACCAGTTGTCAACTAGCTCGCGGTGGTGATGGTGATGGCGTCATGGACTGTGCAGAATCCATAGGCAAACCAGTTGGTTCCATCACAGAAGAAATCAACACGATCACCGGCTACTGCCTTTGCGTCAACAAAAGTAATAGTGTCAGCACCACTGGTTTCAAAGTCAGCGTCATTGGCAGCGTTGACATCCGATGTGTAGATGCTTCCCTTTATGATGTTGGCACTGGATGCTGTGACAATTGTGTAGCTGGCTCCTGATGGTGCGCCAGTAACGATAAACCGGAAGTGCAAGCCCAATGCTGGTGCTGGTAAAGTGCTTACAAACTCGGTTGCTGAATTGAGAAAGAATGTTTTGCCATTCTCAGACGCAGCAATGACATTGGTTGCTGTGACATTCTCAGCATTGGTTAAATGAGCAACAGGCCCATTTGCTGGATTGAGAATGACCGTACCAGTGCTGTTTTGAATCTCAGCGCCGCTACGAAGACGGATGTAATCAGAGATGTTAGCACGACGAAACTTAGCCATGATAGGAACCCTTGTGGAGTGAAAGAAACCCGGTTAAACATCGGGAGAAACACAATACAGGTCTTTGCGGGTTCCATTGTGTTTCTGGAAGAAAACCATCAGCAGGGAGCCTGTCAGCCGCCCGAATACCAATCAGACTTCCCTGCCGATGGAAAGCGAACGCTACTTGCCTCGGGCTTTGGCAACAGCGCCTTTGCGGGCTATGGCAGAGCGTTCGCGTGGTGTCAAGGCTTTAGCTCGGGCTTTGCCTCCAGCCTTGTTTCCGAGTTTACCCAAAGCTACAGCATTGGGATTACGGTTAGCACCCTTTTTACGATGATTGGTCATGTATCACCTTTCGATTTGGTGTAATTGATTAGCCACCAGAGAATCGTTCTCGGCGTGTATCACGAATGAGTTGTCTTCGCTTACCTTCTTTAGAACGGAGCATCCCCAGCTTAATGTTTGTTGCTCTTTCTTCTCGTTGGTTCTTGTATTTCTTGCTGCCCAACTTTCGGCGCAGTTTGATTTGACTCTCCAGATGCTTTTCAAGGGCGCTGGATGCTTTTTCAGATAAAGCCTTTTGACCACGTTTGTTGATACGTTCTTTGGAAGTGGCAAGAGCTTTACGGGCTTCCTTGTACTTTCCTTCAGCAATCAGATTGTTGATCTTCTTACGATCACTATGGCCTTTACCCATTTTGTCCTCTTGTGTGATTATTGCTCTTTAACTGGATAGGGGAACAGGTGCGGGTACTTCTTGTGGAAATATGAATCATACCAACCATCAAACCACATTTTCCTATCTGTAGGTTTGGTAGTTACAGGTTTCTGCGGGCCATAGTATTTACGATGGTGAGGGCAATCGCTTGCCGGTATTCCATCCTCATGGGCAAATGCACCTTCAATGTAGGCTTCATGCTGGATGGTATTACAGGCCAATTGTCCCTTCTTGGCTGGCTTATCCATGACACCCTCATTTGCTCTTGCGGACATACTTTCCACGTTTGCTGATATAGGGCGTCAACCAGTGCAATGTTATACCATCAGGTACTAGGGTAACAAGATGTTTCTGGAATGAATCAGAACCATATACAATTACATCGGTTGTCCCAAGACTCTGCTGTATATGTTCCAGAGTCAATTTGATCATTCGCTTCTGCTGTTTGTCCATGGCTTTCTCACCACCCATTCGGACTTGCATCATGCAGATTGGCATGTGTTCCGGCAGGGTATCGAGAAGATAAGAACAATCGCGTTCTGTGTTTGCTGTTCTGAGATTGGGGATTACTTTGACTCCCAGTTCTTGCCAGTATCTTGCACACCAGCGGGAACGATAAACAGCCCATAGTCGCTCTGCAAATGGATGATCTTGGTAGACGCTGAAGTCTGGTTCGACAACAGCCATCCATTGTTCTTCTACCAGTCTCTCGGCCTGTTCTGTTGGGCTGTCATAGAGTTTGTTGATAATCCAATCTTCAGTGAAGAAGCCTAAGAACCCATGACCATTTTCATTGTCGTCTGGCCTAAGTTCCTTGTCGTCTGTTTTGAAGTCACGGGATGACTCACAATAGTACAACTGAGGTTCATGCTTTTCTCTGGAGAAGGTATCGAGAGGAAGACACTTGGTGTCAGTGTAAAGCATCTCGGGGAGAAGGTCTGGGATACCCCATTCGTTGCTCGATGGGAACAGAACGTCAGACTGAAGAACAGGGACAACAGCCTCACCTACGGCTATCTCATCCTCTTCTTCCTGCTGGAATTGTTCCATCAACTCCTTGATGTCCTTGGCTGGTTTAACCTTGGTGATGGTGGTTTTATCCTTTTCACCAGCCATTACCTTCTCGGCAAAGGATGCCACATCCTTGAACATCCCAAACTTGTCTAGGACGTTCTTGGTCTTCTTGCCCTTCTTGTTCAAGGAGTCTAATGTGGCTTGTGTCAGAGATGCCAGCGCAGAAGCGTTGACGGAGGCCATGGACGAGGTAGCGTCGATTCCAACGAGGAGTTCCCTCTCCTGTTCCTCAGTCCATGCCCCCACATCAACAGGGACGCTCTTATAGCCCTTCTCCAGAGCTAATTCAATCCGGCCATGTCCATTGACCAGTCGATTGGTTGTTGCGTTAAAAAGGATTGTCTGAGCCCAGCCAGCACTGGTGATTAGGGCGTCAACGTAGTTCTTCTGCCTGTCAGAGTGTTCCCGCCAATTGAGAGGATTCTTTCGATCCTTCAATTCGTGTGGGTCAACAGAATCAACCCTCACTGTCCTCGGCTGTCCGTCGATTACGGGCATACCGTTTTTTCTTAACTGTTCCACGACGATCTGGAACTGGCTCTTGGGCGTCTTGCTTGACTTCGATTGGGCGGAAGGCATGGTCATCCTGATGGGCTACAGGTAACAAGTTGCTTCTACTTGCTTGATGATTGATGGAATTGCTCATGGTCAGAAGAGATACAACCGTATCACTTAACTGAACAAACTTGGCTTTCAGTTCAACCATTTCCCGAAGGACTTGCTGGATGAATATAGTCTCAGGTGTCATGACCTTCATCCCTTCGTCATGGACACATTTGACCAGATTCATCTGCAAGTCTGGCGGAAGTGGAAGAACCTGAAAGCCTTGTTGTTTGGCTGGAACTGGAGGATCGACTGGAGCCTGCTGTTGGGGTTCAATCGTCTTGTCTGGTATCTGAGTGGCTGCGACAGAATGGTGTTTTTGCTTCAGATATTCCTGACGTACACGCATGAACTCTCTAAATTCATCCATGAAGTCGTTTCCAAGTTCCATTGCGGGTTCCTTTCACTAGAGGGATTAACGACAGAGTAGTCGTCGGATAAATCCTTTGACCCGAGTTGTAACGGGCTTTAAGACTTTCTGGCGAACAACTGCAATTGGCTTTACAGCGCGGTTGGCAACAAACTGCTGAACGCTGTAAGTCACAGGTACGGGTGGCTGTTCAAAATTGGTTACGTTGTCAAGGACGCTGACAGTACGCTCAACTACAGACCGGACAGGCTGGAATTGAACATCGTAGCATCCATCAGGCCCACAGACTTGCTGCGCTTCAACTCTCTGGGAAAGAAGAAAGCCGAATAACAAAGCCAGCAGAACCAACGATAATCGTTTCATGGTTTACTCCTATTGAAACGGGTTATTACCCTGACCATCAACAGTCGAACGGATCAGGTAAAAGACATGGTATGGGTTGGTATGGCGTAAATGCCTGTCCCATGTAAGTAATGCTCGGCCTTTGTCGCCGTAGGTCAACCCCCATGAGTTATCCATGTCGAACATGAAATAACCAGACGGGTGAACAAGAACGTCATCGACGTTGACGCTGTGGTTGCCAGCACCGCGACCACCGTAAGCAATACCATCACCATCCAGGCGCATAAAAGCATTGTCAGCGTGGACAGCAACAATTGCTTGGAAACCAAGAGCAAGTCCGGTTGCCAATTCCATTTCTGCTGTATTTGAGTCACTGACCGCATAACACTCCAAGGCTCGATAGTTGACCATTGAATCCTTGGCTTGTTGACTCAATTGACGCATGTAGATTTGACCTCGTGGAACAAGGTCTAAAGGCGCTACGCCAGTTTTTTGAATGGCTTCCATGCCATCTTCAAGGATCGATCCTTGGTCTTTATTGAAGTTGATTTGGGCGTAAAGCGATTCACCGGAAAGTGCAACGTATGATAACCCGCGATCAACTCTTGTTTTCTCTACACCTTTCGACCCAGCCCAACCATTACAGGAACCGTATGAACCTTGGTTCCTGTTATATGTTTCGACTGGGTACTTTGAACGTGCTTTCAATCGGGTTGGGTTGCTGAGGATGCGAACAACTTCGTCTTTGCTGAGAAGACCAACAGCCTCGGTGAAATACCGCATGTTGGTTGTTCGTACTGGTGGAACTGTTGCGCCAGTGCCTACTTCTGTTCCATCCGGGAGAATCATCATTTCATTTGACATGGTTATTTCCCCGTACTTTCCTTGATGAATTTATTGAAGTCATCCTTGCTCTTGATGTCAGTGGCTTTCTTATGGCCGATAAGATTACCTGATTTGTCATAGACAAGGATTGACGGAAGACCTGTCTTGTCAGCATCTTTCTTGTATTTAGCGGCATCGGCAGAGTCATCATCATACCAGCGCCACTTGATACCTCGGTCACTGAGGCTTTGCCAAAGACTGGCGTCCTGCTGAATCAATAACCAATCAATATATTTTGATCGGTCTTCTGTTTCTTCAACAAGAATAACCCACGCACCTTCAATGACAACAGGTGGTTTTACATCGTTGTCGTCTGGCTGTGGGTCTGGGCCGGGTTCTGGTTCTGGTGTTTCCTTACCCATGATTTGAAATTCAGTGACATACTCACTGATTTGTTTATCAGGGTCTTTGATCAAAACGCCTTCTTCAGTTTTGACACCAACAATCAACTTGCAACGAATCGTGTATTTGCCCGGTGGCCCTGTGAATACCAAAGAACCATCAGCCATTTCTTTGCTGCTGATTCGCGGTGGGCTGAATGACCATTGCTTCTTGATGTAACTGAACTCACCACTCACTTCTGGCTTGCAATCCATCTCTCCGAGGACATGCTCTGGATAAATGGTTTGGACAATGATCTGGCTGTAGGCTGATTGAGTGAACAACAGCGACAGCAGAATGAGAATAAGATTCCTCATTACATGCCTCCGAATAAATTGATGATGAAAAGAATGAACTCTGGGTTTTCCTTGATCCAGTTAAGCAATTGAAGCATAGCGTCAAGGAATGAACCTGCGGTTTCCTCTGAGTTCTCTGGAAGAAAGATGCCGCTGGCTACTTTGGCGCCGTCAAACAAGTCGTTGACGAAATGGCTGAACATGGATGGGTCATTGAGAATTGCGGATGCAATCTTGGATTGTTCCTCATTGGAACCTTCCCATCGTTGTCGCTCAACTTGTCTGAGCATCCTGCGGACAGCAAACCGTGACATCACGGTATTTTCAAGAACCTTGGATAGCGGCATGGTTAAACCTTATCGTTTGGGATGTAGGTTGGAATACGACCATTGAACGGGTTGAGAAGGCGTTCCATCCAATGCAGATTGGGGAACTTGTCAGACAGCTTTGCAATCAAGGCATTTGCGGTAGCTGACAGGATGATAATTAGGATGGGCTCAGATGCCCTCATCCAAGCGATAACGGCTTGACCTGACTCACTGGCGGGGTCAATGCCAATCGTCGTTAAAACGAAAGCTAGGAGCGTTAAAAGCCATCCTAGGATACCGGACGCTAAAACCCGGATAAAACGGTTCTGGACATCAGACATAAAAAAACCCTCCTACACAGAGCCATGTGGACTATGGCATAAGTGTAAGAGGGCTGTGACAGGATTGCAATAGAATCGTCTTTATTCAAAGTTGTCAACCAGTGATTCCAGTATTTTCCTGATATTAGGTTCGGGATGGTCGTAGGGCTTTTTCAGTTTGCCATGGTCGTTGTAGTAATGACCTTTAGCGAACTTCATCAGATTATTGGTATCAACCTCGGCTTGAAATGGTTCATCCGGGATGCCCATTACACAAAGGATTTTGGTAGCCACAAACCGGACATCGCATACACCGTCGATTACTTCAATTGGATCAATCTCTTGATCTTCAAGAACCCTGATACCGAACTGCTGGTCATTGCCGTCACATTCAGGCGTGGCAACAACTTCAACCTTGAGCCCATCCATCAGAAGTTCCAATGTTTCTTCCAGAATCAACTTGGCAAGCAAGAGCCTAGTATTTTCTGAAAGACAATGAATCGGTTCCTCTGGTGGAACGTAGCCCATCTTGTAGGCAAACAGGGCAACTCGTTTTTGATGGTCTGATTGCAACGATTGCAATAGCTGGCTGAACATAACTACTCCCTTCTAAGTGTAATTGTGATGCTGTCTGTATTTTCGTTCCGCTTGATCATCACAGACTCAAGGAGAACTGGTTGGGCAGATACTTTATGGTAAATGTCAAGAATCGCCAATGCCATTTTTTCCGGGTCATGAACAACTTCTGGAAGAGAACCCTCAGAACTCTTTGCGTAGTAATCAGCCATAAGCTGGATTGCTTTCGCGTGGATGACTTGAGAGTGTTCAAGTGGATTCTCCCCGATCTCAAGTGGGAACATTACCCCGCATGATGGTTCTTTGCTGTTCATGAACACGCCCATTTGAATAAACACCTTAGCCATGATTTCCTCTCCTAGTCTTATTTGAATATGTGTCACTCACTTCAAGCACGTTAAAGTCAATCAGAGAATCGCGAAGTAGCTTTCTGACCATCGAGGATGGTCGATAGCAATAGTTTGGTCGTTTGCCATCCTTCCTGATTTTCTTCATCACAACGATCTCAAGCTGCATACTGTCTTCAACAATCCTTCTGACTTGATTTGGATGAACCCGCATCTCAACAGCAAGTTCATCGACAGTCATCCAGTCATTTTGTTTGTACAGCGCCTCAACAAGTTCCAGTTGCCAGCCAACACAAGAATCAACTGCAACCTTCTTTACAATCCGGTAACAGTCTTCACTGACTTCTTTCTGACCAAAGACAATGGCGAGAGACAGAGCCAGTTTCTTTAGCTGTGTTGCAATGCGGGAACCAATCTCGGGTTCAGGACGAATGGTCATCGAATTGGGGCCGTTGCGAATTACTTGAGTGCGAATCAAGGCAACAAACATTGAGATAGCACTGATCTTGTTCTCGATGTCCTCATTGATGGTTGGCAGTTCTTTAACTTCCTTGAACATGTAGTTCATGAACCCAAGAACGGAACCTGACAGAAGGGCTTTCTGTTCGGGCTTCATACCAACATTCGACATGGCACGTTTGATGTGAAGCATCTCATCAAAGTTGTCATCCAGAAGGTTGATCTTCAGGAAGCGTTCACCGAGGTTTGTTCTACTCTCAGCATGAATAGCTTGAGTCACACCAGCCAAGATTGAGAAGTACAGATCGGTGTATTCGCGAGTTGTGCCGTTGCCGAATGTGCTGACAAACCTTCCGTCATACGCATCCCGTAACATACCAAACAAGTTTTCCTTGTCGTGGGATGTCATCGAGAGAACAGCGGTAAAGTCTTTAACACACAAGGTTCGATTCTTCAGTTTTGGTAATAGTGATGGGTCTTCACCTTCACCTCGCCATCCTGATACCAAAGAGGCTGGAGTCAGTTTGGAGAGATGTTCTGTGTATTCCTCACATGATTCAAAGGCTTCAATGATTGTCGTTTTTCCACACGATGCAGGCCCAACAACGAACAACCATAATGGGTTACCTTCGATGCGAAGGCTGATCATGGTTGCAAAGCAGCAAGCCAATGTGTCGATGAATGATTGACCAAACTCCAACACTGACTGAAAGTCCTCAACCATCTCAAAGAAGTCTGTTCGTTTGATAGCCTTGACTGACTTCTTCTTTGGAGAAGAGTCATGGGGCTTGGTCATCTTGATTAGCTTTCGATAGCCAATCTGTTCCTTCTTGAGATTGGTGTATTTGATGCACCAGTCACGAACATCGTAGCCATCCGACAAGCTGTCATAATTCTTGTGCAGAGCCCAATCAATGATGTTGATGGATAGTTTCTTCTTTTGATCTGGCTTGAGAGTTTGCAGGATGATTGACACAGCGCGAGCCATGCCATCTTTACCCGGATTGAACTTCTTGCCGTTGTTTTCTTTGTCGTGGTCATTGTCGAAAAGGAAATAGATTTCCCTGTTCGCAAAGTACGAACACCAACTTTCCTTGAATGTGTTGGCGCCTGGGACTGCAACAACACTGTATGGTGTTGTTACATCGGACAAAGTAATCAGGTTCAGAAGGGCAAGAGCATCCCATTCACCTTCGCAGATGTAGACCGGGCCTTCTTGTTCCCAACGAACAAAGAACAGACCATTGCAACCCGGAGTGTTGTAACTGATCTTTTTGTCAGCAACCCACTTCTTCAAATTGACTATGTTGTCACTGTCGGGTTTGCGGTATGGAATTAGAATTTCACCCATTGGTGACTTGCAGATGCCATGCTTCTTGAGGACAGAGATTGGAATCCCATCCCTAAGACCAGCAATCTCTTCCAAGTCTTTTCTGGTACAGAGCGATACAGCATCAGCATGAATCTTGGTCAGGAACGTGTAAAGGTTCCCTTCTTCGCTGCATCGTTTGCAACTGTATTGTCCAGTTTTGCTGTTGACATAGAAATGACTCTCCTTGCCACAGAATGGACAATCGCCACATAGCTGTGACCCATTCTTTTTTAGCTCTGTTCCATGAAACTCAAACGCTGCTCCATAATCAATATCAGTTTCCGTTTTCATCACTCACCTCGTACTTCTGTGCTTCCGACCAATTAGTAACAGTCCACTTTGCGTCAACTGGTGTGACCATGTTGACATCCGTTCCCGGTTTCTCCATCAACTTCATCAAGTGACGAATGATCTTGTGTTCCTGCTTGTGACCATCGCGGCAAGCGAATACAAGCTCATCATGGACTTGCATGACAAGATGGAAATTCTTCTTGGTGCGAAGATACTCTGAACAGAGAATCATCGCGTTCTTAACGATGTCACCTTCGCATCCTTGGACGATGTAATTAACACCAGCATGGGCTTTGATCTTGCCATTCTCAAATGGAAGATACAGCCGGTATCCATGAGGTGTAACCACATACTTGTTCTTGTAGACTTGCTTCTTGATACGCTCCATGTAGTCGTTGGCTGTTGGAAACAACCTTGCCAACATGGACGCGATGTCATCAGGAAATCTCTTGCCAAAGATAAAACCGAAGTTGACATTCTTTCCATACTCTCGACGCTCGATGTCGGTGATGTCGCCAATCTTCCGACCAAGCAATGTTGAGGCAACGAACGTATGGAAATCGTAGCCCTTCTCAAACGCTCTAATCATTGACTTCTCACCAGAGACAAATGCGAATATCCGCAACTGTAATTGTGAGTAGTCAACACAGTACCACTTCCATCCCGGTATTGGGCCAAACACCGAGCGCAAGTTGTATTCCGGCTTCTCACCATCATCCATCTCTTTACCCTTGGAAATGTTCTGAGGGTTTGGATCAGAGCCTGAGTAGCGGGTAGTACCAGTGCCAACTTGATTCAGGGATGGATAGATACGATTGTTGACCAGAGCGTTGTGATAGCCATTGAGATACTTCACAGCGGTATTGCTGATTTGGTATCTGTCATAGCACCAGACAACCTTGTGACCAACAGACATTGACCTGAGCATCATTGTCTGGATTTCAGCAGCACGTTCTGGATTGTAATCCTCGGTGTCCAGAAGTGCTTCTAATTTACTTTCCAGCTTTTGTTGCTTGTTGGTTTTGGTTGTCTTGAGGATTGCTTTTCTGCTGTTCTTATCCAGAGATGGTTGACCGTTAGTAGTCGTCCCAACAACAGGAAGTTTCAACTTGCCAAACACTAGCTTGCGCATGTGATCGCCAGAGTCGATATTGAACTCGTCCCAGTCAGCAATCTGTTCAACATAGGTTCTATAGACCTTTGAATCCTTGGTGAACTGCCTGAGTTCTCTTTTCAGTTCTTTGAGATTGACTGTCAGTCCGTGTTGCTCCATCTCGTATGTAACACGAATCAACTTGCACTCACGATGGAATTGATGGGCTGACCTATCCAATACTTCTGGAAGAAAGAATTGGTATAGATTCATCGTCCGTACAGCATCAATTGCGGCGTAGTTGCCAAGAACGGTTGCCCATTCATGGTCTTCGCCTAAATCGAAATGCTTCGCTACAGCCTTTGGTAGCCAATAATCGCGAGCGATGTGATCGCCTTTGCCGTCCTCAGAATTGGCGATTCCCCAGTCAAGCATTTTGACCTTCAATCGGCACTTGCTGACGGCAGTTCTCAAGTCTTGTTCGTCGTCATCAGGGATGTCGAGGTACTTCAAAGCAAGTGGTTTCAACTTACCGCGAAGTGTTGCGTGGGTGTAGCTGTTGTAGATATGCGACATGATGCCGGTATCAACAACCTTATCCCATGGAATTGTTACTCCAATTCTGGAGAACATCCTGATGTCAAATTTGGCGTTGTGGAACACAATCACATCATGGCTATCAATCAGACTTTGAATCTCATTGATTTCATCCTGATCGTATTCAACAGTCCTATCAGCCGGTGAAACATCCCATTCCCAGTATTTGGCGTGTCCTTGGTCATCACAGGATGAAACTGCAAACGGCAAGTCGCCAAAATGGGCATGGATGCCAGTAGTCTCGGTGTCGAGCGCAATTGCTTTCATATAAACTCCCCTCCACATTCGTCGCAGTACAGATGCCACACATTTATCCCCTCGGTGACTTTCTCAATCATCCGATTACCACACCTCGGGCATATCTTCTCTGGGGGAGAAGATGGTTCCTCGATGCCGGAAGGGATGCCGGGTGTCACAGACACAGTTGACGGCAGATTGATCTTCTTGAACTCTTTGACATACCGTTTGGTAGCTTGAGTCCAGTTGACCTGTCTGGTGTCAACTACTGATCTGTTCTGTCCTATCTGGACAAGAAGAAATGGTGGGCTTACAGCGACAACACGAAAAGGAACTCCCGTGTATTTAATCCGGGGAGCCATCATCTGGAATGGAGTGTTCTTGGTTGCCTCCATGGTTTTTTCGTAGTCTTGATCATAGGTGATGATTAACCATTGACCGGGTTTTACATTCTCAATGCTGCTCATGGTTTACTCCATTGTGTTGGGTCACACACCTTGTCAATCATCTCGTTCATGCACTCTTTGCAGATGCGTTCAGAACGATTGTCAGCCTTCAGCAGGCTAATGATGACAGCGGCTTGATATGGATGGTAAAGATAGCAGACTTGTTGGTTGGTTTCAGAACATTGTGTTCCAACCAGTAACACATCGTTGTCGGATATGGGTGATGACACGATGATACCTCCGTGGAAAAAAACAGGGAGCCGTTTTACCGACTCCCTGCTAGACAACTGAATCAGACTCCTGAACGACTAATCAATCACCTCCCATGAAACATTCTGGAAGACTTTCCCATCACGCTTGCGCTTGAGGGTACAGGTCTGAGCAGACTTGTTCACAGTTTGGACTTCGTACTTGTCAGCCTTCTGGGTTCCTTCGGGCGTAGCCGATACGGTTTCACCTTTAGCTGGTGGCAGAATGTCCGGGATCTCATCGTCATCATCTTCTTCATCGTCATCACCCGATTCGTCAGATTCTTCCTCATCATCGTCATCGTCAGAGGAACTGGAAGCAGGTTCCTCATCTTCGTCTTCGTCATCCTCTTGGGAGCCGAGGATGTCTTCGACTGTTGGCAAATCGTCATCTTCAACAGGCTTGCCAATTCGCACGTTCAGGTAGCCGTTGCGATCCTTGACTTCAACACGACAAGCTGGCTGTGCTTCTGACAAGTCTTCAGCAACACTTGGCAAGTCTGCCAGTTCAAGGTCATCAGTTTCGACACTGAATCCCTTGAGGTCGCGGGCAATTTCTTCCAAGCAATCCTGAATGGTTTGCTTCCAAGACTCACCCTTCCGTTCGCCCTGCTTGATCACGCCACCACGTTCTTCAATCCGAACGCGCTTGCGAATCATCTGTCCTTCGCACTCACCAGCAACGACAACCATGTCAAACTGGACATAAGGAATCTTGTCCTTGTCGTCAGTGACATCAACGTGCATCGCTTGCAAACGGACAGTGTACTTTCCCGGTGGGGTTTCAACGAACCCACCACTTTGCTTTGCAGTCTTCGCCTCACTCCACGCCTCGGAATGTGACTTCAACTTCGCCAGAAATTCTTTGCTCGACATAAAAACTCTCCTAATGAAACGGGTGAAAAACAACTAAATAGCAATATAGCTATCGACTGTTCTGTGTCAACAGCATCAACGAATTTTCTTCTTCTTGACAACTTTGTCCTCTGACACATGGTCAACGTCAAACAACTCGTTGTTGAACGAACTGATGATGTTTCCCCATGCTTCCTGCGGGCTATTGCCCATTGGGATTCGACGAACTGGATTTCCATCCGGGTCGAAGAAGTGGGGAGTGCTGAGGTCAACTGAACACTTAGTCCAGATTTCCTTGGTGTTACGAACTGTGATCACTCGCTGGTCGTTGTAATACTGCAAGTAGAACGCATAGTTCGTACACTCCTTGATCCACTTGAACGCACCTTTCTGGACAGCAGGCTCAATCCGGTCGTAGGTTGAGTCATCAGCTTCCTTGACTTCCTTGGTTGCGTTGTGGCTGACCAAGACAAGTCCTTTGTCGTTGTACAGAACCTTGTTGAGCATATCGCTGAATTGATCAGCGATGTCTCGCCAAGTCTGACCAAAGTCATTCTGTTCGTTTGGGTCTTTGATTCCCAACTTCCAACAGACATGACGAAAACAGTGTTCGTACAGCAAACCGATGTTGTCGATTGCAATGCACTTCACAGAGTCATCTTGGAGCGCACGCTCGATGGTGGCGCAGGAAATTTGCCACGGTGAATGTTCTGGTCGTTCACGCTTCATCTCGGATAGAGACATATCCTTGATTGCTGATTGACGAACACGCAGAGACTTGCGATTGGGGTCACATTGAAGGATGTAGCATCCAGGAATCTGGCTGACCACACTGGTCTTACCGATTGCTGATTCGCCGTACAGCAACACACAGTAATCGAGGAAGTTTTCCGATGGTTCTTGGAATTGACCATCTTCCATGTAATCAACTTCGATCTCTGCGGGTTCTTCCTTCCGAACCTTGTTCGCTCTAACTTTCGACACTTTCATTTCAGGCTCCTTTCGATTGAGCAGGGGGAACAAATGATACTGTTTGCGGGTTCAACTGCAACACACAAAATGTAGTGGCTGCTTCTGGTCTTTACTCAAGGTATTGGTCTAGTGCTGTCAGGTCAGAATCGAGTTCAGGAAACGCGAATTGACGCTGATGGAACTGGTGATAGTTGCCATTTGCGATGATTTCAAAGTAGTCACCGCGCTGATGGTGCATCATCCCGTCATAACAACCAAACGGTCTTTCGTAGTGGTGCGGGTTAGGGCCGAGGGGGTTTCCATCGTCGTCGTGAAGCAGATGAGGGGCGAAAGGATTTTTTTTTACGCTGTCCCACCAAGTAATCATCTGGTAGAGAATCGGATTGAGCATCTTGTTCTGGAAGTCATCCAAGTCCTGCTTGGTAATTTCAACCTTCCATCGCATGAAATACCATTCTGGTCGAGACTGGATGTCACCACGAACACGATCAGCAAACTGACTGGCTGACTCACTGACACGAGGTCGTAAGCCTGTGCGACGAATCACGTTGTACAAGACACCATCAGGCATACGACCGTACTTCTTCCAGACGTTGAGCATGTAGAACCCGGTCTGAAGGTCTTTGTTCAGACCACCCTTGATTCCGTCAACGTCGATGTCACCTTTGGTCTTGTTCTCCATCACCCAGAGATTTGGTGACTTGTGATTGAGACGGAACACACCGTCAATCTTACCTCGGCAACGAACTTCTCTGGAAGAAAGAAGAACCGGTACTTTGTGGGTATTGTCGAATTGGTCTTCCTTGGCAACCCAGTCGAACTTGCCTTCAAAGTAGTCGGCGCCGCCATGAGACATCGACGGTACACGTTGCCAGTATTTTGTGTATTCATCGAATGTAACGAACGATACTGCAACCAGGCGCTGCATATCCGCGATGGTATCAGCATCAGCCACATTGGCTAACCGCTTATCGGCGTACTTCATCCCGATGCGAATCATCTCACGTTCACTGAAGTTGTGTACCTGCGCCTCTGCGTAGAGATGAAACAGGTTGCCGAACTCAAGTGGCACAGAGACATTGTTAGATGACCAACCTTCGACTTGGCTCAACCGAAATCTCTCACGGCAATTGAGAAACTTGGACATCGAGGAGTAAGTGACCCCATCGCGTTCCATGTCCCAGAGAGGGTCAGTGTTGCGCTTTTTGGTTAGCTTTGTCTTGCGCAGACTCTTTGTGGATTCTTTGAACCTCCGCAATGAGTTTGTAGTCTTCTTCGTTTGTTTCTTCGCCACAGTCAACTCCTTTAATGATGACAGCCTGTAAATCAATCTCGCCTAAATGTTTTAGAAGCTCGACAATGTTTGGGACGTAATAATCAGCCATTCCAGCAGTACCTTGGTCAGTCAAGTACACAACACGGTAACAGCGATTACTTCGGCTCAAGAATCTTTGGTCTGGATTTTCCATTGCCATGCTTCTCCAAGAACGCCAGTAGCTTGTGTTTGTTCCTTCGGTAAACCAAACAATCATGCCCACCGCTACGAAGGATAAACGATGGATGATCTAGCTCCAGATGATAAGTTACGCCGGTAGGTGGATTTTGTTTCGCTGTTTTACCCAGAGAAATGTACCAAGATGGTTTGACAATCTCGATTAACTCATCCAGACGTTCCCGGCAGTTCTTCATCTCATCATCGGATGGTGGACGGGACTTACCTCCTTTCTCTTTTGGGTAACAGATAATGGTGTTGGTAATGATGTAATTAACCATACCAACATCCTCGATCAATTGATCAAGCAATTGACCGGCAGCACCAACAAAAGGTTTTCCGATTACAGATTCAGATGGGCCGGGTGCTTCGCCAATCAGCATATAGTTGCAGTAGTCACCGACAATACGATGATGGGATCGCATCTTGCAAGCAATCTCACACCGTTGACACTTGTTCCACTTGTTCTTGTGGCCGGTGAGATGCCGAGTCCGAGCTAAGTTGAATGGGTTCATAATACCTTTAACCATACGCCGGGGTTCTCACGGTCTAAGATATAAGGGCCGAATGATGGAACGATGATGTCACAGTTGTCGTCAGGAATCCATCCATGCTTGACCATTGCATCTTGAATCGTTTGTGCTGGATTGATGTAGTCAAACTTCCTCTTACTGTCTCGGACAAAGGTGAACTCAATCTTGAGAGGATAATCCTTGTCCTCAATCATTTTGAAGAAAACATCTCGCAATTGAATGAACTGCTCTTTTGTAGCTTTCTCCCAATTGCGAGTTGTCTTGCTTGAAACCAAGAACTTACCCGTCCATTGTTTGCTGTTCTTGCTGCTTGGCACGTTTCCGCGCAAGAAGATACTTGTTGTCTCCCTTGAGCCAAGGGTTGTAATACTTGGCTTCGTGTTCCTTCTGTTGCTCATCGATCTCATCCTTGGTCAGCTTCTTTGGAAATGCGTACCGAGGATTGATTGCGTCACCATCATCATCAAAGCAGAAACACTTGACTTTCGGTGGCCCCTTCTTCCTCAGCAACCTTCCGTAATTGTAATCGTTGCGAAGCAGATGGATCGTTAGCCGGTCAGGATTAGAGAACTTCTCTTTGTGCTTTTCGATGTGGCCGAACTCAATCAGGATTTGACGGGCGATTTCACCGTCAGTCATTTTGCGACTACGAGGTAACTGAGTGCTGTTCAGGTAGAACAGGTTGTACACGAACTCACTGAAGTTCAATTTGAACTTCTTACCTACGTTCTTTCGCCGGTACTTTGACCATTCCAGTGATGGGGTCTTCTCGACTTTGAGGGTATTGAGGTTCATCGGGGGTGCTTTTTTGGGCATGGTATTCTCCTAATGGGACACGTTTACGACTGGATTATGGTAACAATCTGGGGTTTTTCTGTCAACTCTTGGGAATTTCTGAACTTTTTCCGCGAATCTGTCCGATGTAGCTTGTGTGTATATCAATCTATAGTTAAGATTGATTCCTGTAGCGGCGAGTGCCGCATATCGAGTTCCCTATTCAGGAGTTTTTGTCATGGCCTATCGCATCAAGTCGAAGAACACTCTGCCACACATCGTTGTCGAAGCACGCGCAGGTACTGGTAAGACCAGCACCATGATCGCTGGGCTCAACCTGATGTTTGGCAACGAACCAAAGTTTCCTCCAACTGAAGAACAGAAAGCAATCTGGGAAGCAATGTCTTCTGGAGGAAAGCCAAGCAGCATCATCTTCGTTGCGTTCAACAAGTCGATTCAAATTGAACTGCAAGAGAAGGTTCCTCAAGGCGTTGATGCCAAGACTCTGCATGGTCTTGGCTACAGCATCTTGGCTAAGAATGGATACAAGATTCAAGCAACAGCAGAAGCAACCCGGTACATCGTGCGTGACCTTCTTGGATATGAGAAGGGCGCCCACATGAGCAAGGAAGACTATCGCGACTCGATGGTCGTTGAGAAGATTGTTGGCATCTGCAAGAACAACCTGATTGGTTGGACTGACGAAGAACTGGAAGTTGTGATCGCTGAGAATGACGTTGATGTCAACGGCAACAAGGCGCAAGTCTTCAACTTGGTCAAGCAAGTTATGGATAAGACATCCAAGTTGGTTCGCGGCAAGACAAATTGGATCAGCTTCGATGACATGATTTGGCTTCCAAACGTCATGGAATTGAAGCAAGACAAGTTTGATTTGATGATTGTTGACGAGTGCCAAGACCTCAATGCTGCACAGCAACAGATGGTTCTCAAGTTGGCTAACCGTCTGATTCTCATTGGCGATAGCTTTCAGAGCATCTACGGCTTTCGTGGTGCTGATGTTCGCTCCATGGAACGCATGACTGAATATCTCGCCAACACCAAAGTTGGTGTGCAGACCTTGAGTCTGACTACCACATGGCGATGCCCAAAGTTGCATGTTCAGAATGTCAACAAGTACGTTGCTGACATCAAGGCTGCTGACAACGCAGTTGAAGGTAGCATCGAGAGTTCAAGCAAAGGTGACCTCATCAAGAACGCAAAGTCTGGTGACATGGTTATCAGCCGTATCAATGCCAACTTGTGTGAAGTGGCGTTCAAGTTGATTCGTCGTGGAACGCCATGCCGGATTCTTGGCCGCGACTATGGCGCTAACCTCATTAGCCTCATCAAGAAACTTGATACTGACAACAACATCGAGTCTCTGGTTAAAGCACTTGCAGATTGGCGAGCCGATGAGGAAGCCCGTATCAACAAAGCCTACACCTTCCCCGAGAAGCAATTGAATCTTCTGGCAGAGAAGTATCAATCTTTGCTGCACCTCGCTGGAGGGCTCAAGCAAGTCAATCAATTGATTGACCGTATCGACAGCCTGTTCAGCAGCAAACTGACTGCAAGCCAGTCTGTAACGCTCTCAACAGTACATAAAGCCAAGGGTCTTGAATCAGAAGTTGTGTACATCCTCAATCGCGAAAAGATGCCACACCCAATGGCTAAGAAGGAATGGGAGCGACAACAAGAAACAAATCTGATCTACGTTGCTGAGACACGCAGCAAGGATCGTTTGGTGTATGTCAGCGATGACATGGATGATGAACCAGAATCTGGTTTTGCCAATTAGTGACGATTGACAGAACTTTTACCGACAGTCACAGGAGAATGTATTATGTGCGATGAACAAAACAAAGTCCTTCAAGAAGTAGCCCAAGAGTACCGGGTTGATTTTCTGGAGAAGAACAGCGACCGATGGAAGTCTGGTACTCTGACGTTTGATTCGCGGGAAGAAGCAACCCAACATGCAATTGATGTGGTCAATGCTGAGTTGACTATGTTTGTTGAATATCAGGTTGTTCTGGCAACGGAGCCTGTTGATCAACTCGTCTTTTGAAGCAACAGTTTGAGCAGAGCATAATCCGTTGATTTTCTTCGTAGGGAATCACGGTAGCTTCAACAAACTTCTCACAATTGAAAACTGTAACGGCAGGCTGGAAACCACAACATCCAGCCTGCCTTCTTTTTGGCTCTCCACGAAAATCGCATGGAGCGCGTTCAAGAACAGTCAGTTCAATCATGTTCATAGGTTGGACGCTTTCAGAAACTCAATTGCCAGCTTGACGTAATTCTGTTGCCATCGAGGTTCAAGAACTACATCACCCGCGACGATTGGTTTATCTCCAATTCTATTCCATTCATTCTTATTAAGAGATAAATGGTTGTGACTGATATTCCAACGATAAATGTAAAACATCATCCTTGGATTTATTACTTCGCCATTCAATGGATAGCCAAGTCTAACAAGTGTTCTATTGAAAACTTGATCTTCATCTCCCATTGCATGTAAGTGCATCGGATAGCCGTTGCCAAACTTACCAAGAACTTTCCTCGACCAGATACTCATGTTATGAGAGTTGCCGGGAAACTGAGTCATCTTGACAATTCTGTTCACGTTCCAGAAGTAATGATTCTCACATCGCCATTCATCCTTGTCAGCCATCCTCATCGCTGAGAATGACAATCGCCAAGGCATTGAGATGTCATCGTCATCCCATCGACAGAAAGCATCACCTTCAGCGTGCGCGATCATGAATCGAAGTTTGTGAGTCAGCGATTCAAATCTGTCTGGCACGTTTAGAACTTTTACGCTCGGATGACTGAAGTGTAAGAACTGACCCGGTGTGTCATTGCAGATGATAAGTTCTTTGTCTTCGTAGTTCTGAATCAGGAATGAATTAACAGCCTCATTTACCAGATGGATTTGTTCTGGATAACGATTGTATGTCGGGAGTAGGCATGTAATTTTCATTGCTTCTGACTTTCCTCTGCTCTACGAATTGCTTCATCGACAAGAGAACCAAACAGGTCAGAGATTTTAATCTTTCCTGCAAATGAGCAGGTTGCTGACCTGATACCGGCAAACAAAAGTTCAGTCCATTTGTATTTGGTGGAATTGTCCTTCAAGCCCTGAACAATTCTTGATCTCTCTTGACGGCAACCATCTACGCCGAGGAAGTCCATTTCAGCGGCAAGACGATTACAAGAACAGTTCTCTGCTGGCTTGATGCCAAGTTCAGCGTTCATCGCCTTTAACTCTGTACCCGGCCCTTTGCCAATCTTCCAAGCCATTACATTTTGCTTTGGATGGTCTTCTTCTCGGCAACCAAGAATTGTCAAACCATATTCATTGGATGTGTAGAAGATTGGTTTCCATTGAGGATTGTCATCACAGAACGCGCGGAGAACAAAATTCAACCCTTGGCTACCAGTTGAATCAACATCACCGTAGACAAACGTATCGTGAATTACGATGAATCGTTTGATTCGATTGTGATAATTCGTCAGGTGTTGCTGAAGGGTTGATGACTTTCCATCAGTATCAATAAATAGAGTGTCAAATTCATCTGGCACATTGTGATACGGTTCAGCATGATTCTGTACACGATTTAGTGTAAGTGTTACCGGCTTGTTGTAGGTAGTTCGTTCCAAGACGCTATTTAACGAATTGGTAACATCGTCCAGTTCTGATTGGTATGAAACCAGAAGTGATGGGCCACCAGCCAAGAAAGCAATTGTTGATTCACGACGATGCGTGAACTCGACAACACTATTGCTACGTTCAGCAACCATCTTTAGTGTTGGGAAGTGTTTATCCAAGTCGCGAGGAACATTTGAATAGTAGTTGTAGAGGTCATGCACTACACAAGTGTTGAGATCGGGCATGGTAACAATTCTTTGTTCCGATTGCTTTTTCTCAAGCATCTCTTTTGGTGACGCTGTGTTTCTTGCTTTATAACCTACAGGGTCATCAACAATCTTTTGCCATTCTGTTTCTGGAAGTAGTTTGTTGGAAACAAAATGGTTGTAGATTGAGTCAAGTGGAAGCCCAACTTCATTGAAAGCAAGAACATAGTTTCTGACCTTGTTACGACGATCAACTGAATAGTTGATGTCTTCAGGGCCATTGAACTTATGATTCCATTTAAGAAATGGAAGACAGATACATCGCCTGCCAGCATTTCGGTATTTGGTGTGAATATAACCTTCTTCACCACCAAACCCTCTCATGTGTGGGTTGAACCCCAGCCATGACTCAGTTCGAGCCAGAAACAAACCAAGACCCATGGCTGGGATCTCAAACTCATAGCCACGATCAATTGCTGTTTGATACCCAAGTTGTTCAAGAATTGATTGGTGGCCGTAGTACAAAACCTTCTTACCAAGGTTGTACTCAGTTATCTCTGGAGAAAGTTTGATGAACTTGCAACGAGCGTCTTCAATTGGGTGCTGAATGACTGAGAAGTATTCACCGTTCTCATGATCCCACCATGCAGTTCCCCATTTGCCCCACATCTCAGAATCCCAGATGAGATCAAAATGTGTTGATGCAGTAACAAGATCATCCATCATGATTGGGCCACTCATCAAATCATCGCGGTGAACCTCGCCTGTGTTACCTTGCAACTGGCGAACCAACTCTTGTAATGCGCCTGGTACAAGCAGAATGTGCGAATCAATGCACATCGTCCACTCTGTCTCTGATTTGTTAAACACCATTTGCCGGGGTTGTGTTGTCCCAAACAATTCTGGAGGACAAACAAAATATCGACATCGGATGTCACCAGAATGATTGGCTAAGAATGTTTGTGTCTTCTTGCCGTCAACAGTATCTGGTGCGTTGTCAACAACGAGAATTTCTACCGGCAAATTGTATTTCACAATCTCCATCTTCAATGCTTGAACCGTAGCCCACAGCATTTTGAAGTCATTGTGAACCGCCATTCCAACAGTGAGGATGTTTTTCATCGGGCATTATCCGGGGACAAGGGTTGTAGTTGTCGTTGTCGATGATGTTGTGGTGGTAGTTGTTGTAGTCGTAGTAGTGGTGGTTGTGGTCGTCGTTGTAGTAGTTGTGGTTGTGGTAGTTGTAGTAGTTGGAGAAGCACATGGGACTGTTGTTGGGTCATCACAGTAAGTTCCAACAACATTGTCTGGACAACCACATTCAAGTAATGCGCCGCCACCACAATTCGATGAAATTAACACATAGGCATTGTTGACGCAACTGTAAACACAGCTACCTGTACATTCACCATAGCAGGCGTCACAAACTGTTCCAGCACCAAGCCAGTTGCCGACATTTGCATTGCACTCTGCTTCGGTTGTGATTGTGCAACTATCTTGTGGGTAGTCACAGCAAGCACCAGTTGGTGTGGCAGTTGTAGTCGTAGTTGTTGAAGAAGTGGTTGTGGTTGTTGTCGTTGATACCCTGTTACAACCAACCTTAATTGAATCACCAGCGCCTGTTGGGCTCCGGTAAGCAGGCCCGCAATAACAATCACCGTTGCACTTGTCTACCGGCAGTTCATCCCAGAATGTTCCTGTTGATGATCTTCGGATGCAGTAAGAACATTCAACTGATGGTGTTGTAGTAGTGGTGTAACACTCATCACAATTTCTACAGCCACGATCACCTTCGCAGTCAGTGTAATAAAGTTTACAAGGATCTGGGTTTGTTATTGAAGGTGGTGTTAGACAACCACAAGTTCTTGGATCATCAAAATCACAAGTTAATGACTGGCATGTATTACAAATGTTAAACCAACATAAATCGTCATCTGCTGGTGGTTGCAAATCTAAACCTGAACATGGTGCGTACACCCATGTACAAACACCATTACAACAAATTGATGGATTTATACATTCGCCTTGACAACTAGAATGATATGTGTCACCACAATCAGGGTTTTGTGGCAAGTCAATCGGGTTTATATCACTGCAATTGCAAGCGTTACAATCTTGCGTTCCAGAATACCCAACACAACACAAATCATAATCTGCTCCGCAATAATCTGGTGTTCTGTTATCTACACCAACACCGCATTGCCAATTAGTTAAATACCATCTAATTATTGTTTCACCAGTACAATTTGTTGATATGTCTTGGTAAGCAATAAAATCACAACCCGGCCTGCTCGCACAGTTAGAATAAAATTTAGTTGTCGTTGTGTTGCAATTGCATGTGGTTGTAGAGCAGTATGGTGGGTCGTTGTCATCCACGTTGTCAGTGCAATATGTGATTGTCACATCACCATCTGCATCACCGCAGAAATCTGGATACTTACATTCACACGGAACAGTTGTAGTTGTTGTTGTTGAGCTATGCGTTGTATAGCAATCTTGGAAGTCAGGGTCTGGTGTTGTGCTTGTTGTTGTGCTGGATGTACTGGTAACAACATCTGCGCAATTATCATACGAGATTGACCAAGCCTTTGTTGGTGCATCCCACTCCCAAGTACAATAGCCAGTGCAATCAGCAGTAACTGGTGGTGGTACAGATGTTGATGATGTAGTACTGGATGTTGTAACTTCAGTATCCATAAAGATTTCGATCTCGCGATCAAACTCTGGAAACTGATAGTTCATCATGTCAAGTGATTTGACTTGAGTGAACATCCCGGACTGACCATTGTAGATTCCGTGGAAGAACTCAATGTAATGGCAAGAAGCATCCGGCTTGAACGGGATGATGCCGAAGTAAGTTGCATCTTTTCTATTCAGCGGTGTAAACGAATCGTAGTACAACGTGCTGAGGATACAGGCGAGAATTGTAAGTTCTTCAAAGTATGTCGATGCGCGTGCATGGTCTGGATCGTAAATGTTATAAACATTCAAATCCTTCTTCATACCATCTTTGAATGTTTCTGTACCACCGTATGTATTTGGGCATACAACCGGGTCATTCCAGAATGTTGAATTGAATTGCCGGTACTTCACCTGCAATTCTTCTGGGAGATAGGGAGCAAAGATGGTGCTATCAAATTTCTTGCTGACTAGCCTGCCAACATTGTCATCAAACAAATCCAAGTTTGTATTGTCGATATAAGAATTTCGTTTGATGCTGAATGTTGAACCAACACCATGATCTTTATAAACCTGATGACTGGCAAGCTGAAGAACATCATTCAGCATGTTCCAATCAGAGTTGGTTGTTTGTGTGGCAACATCCCGCAGCATGATGGCAGGAAACTTGGCATTGGTCTTATCAACACCAGCCCAAGCTGAATTGATGTTTGTGTTGTTCCAGTAAGTCTGTAATGCGGCTGACCAACTGGTTGCCCTTCCTGCTTGGCTGAATTTCTCATGCGGTGGGAACGGATCAAAATTCAATCTCGTTTCATGGTGAAAAGCCACATGCCGCTGGTCTGCAATCTTGACCAAGAAAAGCTGATTCGTGCTATTGACCGGGTTAGAAGCATTAACCTCGGTGATCATCAGATTGTTGATGGTAACAGTTTCGTTACCATCAGAGATTTTTAGCTGCAAGTCATCGCGGTTGATGAGGGCTGGTAAATCATCCTTGAGAAGCAGGACATGCCCGTAACCAGACATCCTGCCACCAACCAGACAGAAGCCAAACCGCACCCCATTTTTCTGGAAGAAAGAAAGGATTTCGTCGGTTGGATAGACACAAGCAACCCCGCCGAGGGATGTGTAGGCAGCGCCCATGAGATGATCCTTGTACAAACCAGTAATTGGTTACATGGTACAGGGATACTTGATAATCATCTACAAGGATCATACTTACGGTAGTATACCCTTTGTTCGTATTGTAATTGTTACTTCACTTCGTTCAGTAACAATTACACTACTCTCTACAGGGTATACATACCTCCAGTATGATCCTTGATCCTGATCTACCAACCATACCCCACACCCCCCAAACCCTCGCTGCGCTCGGGTTTTACCCCCCAGTTCCCCATCCTGTCAACACCCAACCTCTGATTTTCCTCCAGAAAATTGGGGAGCCGGGGGTACTTTGGCTAGGAGCCTCAAATTTGACCTATAACGAACGATCTCAGTTTGGGGGTGCTGAGATACCACCTAGACCCAGAAAACGCTTCTACGGGGCTGCTAGAGGCCAAATTTGAGATATTAAGCCACCAGACCAAGCTCAGTTTCACCTTCTGGTGGCATTTCCTCCCCTTCCGTGGGTTGTTCTGGAGGTTGACCGGGCTGGGGAGGCTGACCCGGCATGACTGGGGCTTGTTCGGTTGGGAATAGCTCACCTTCGGTTCCGGGCGTTCCGGGGGCTGAATTGAGGGGGAACGGCATCGCGTCGAAGGTGTCGTAGGGGAGTAGTCCTAGCCGGGCGTTAATTTGCACCAGAGGCTTGATAATCTGGTCTACAACGTCATTAAGAAGATTCAGCAGTAGTTCGTACAGGACACTGTAAAACGCATCCTCGGGGATACTACGACCGGAGGATGACCCGAATCCTTGTGAACCGGATGACTCGATGACTTCTGGAGGGATGCCGAGGGCTTCTAGGATTTCCACACGAAGGGACTGACCGTATTCAAACAGACCTGATGGAATTGTATTTCCTCGGGCTGCTTCGTAGTCCCAGCGTTTGTTACCTCGCTGATCAGTGTCAGAGGGGAGAGTCATGACAGCCCCAGCCCGTTTCTTTTCAATCATCTCTTGCGCGATGTCTTGGTATGAACGGATTCGACCATCCGGGAGTTGAACGGTTCCTTGTGGGTGTCGCATGATGCCACCCTCAAATGCGTTCTTGTAGAACCACAGACGGCGTACATCGCGGTATCCACCTTCACTCCAGATTTCATTCCATGGGACATGCGCTGCATACAGACGGGATAGACCGTAGTGCTTGTTGTATTCCTTCCAGTGAACGTGATGGAAGGCTTTAGGGCCACCAAGGTAAACAGCTTTACCGGGGGCCATGTTGATGGTCTGGTAATTGGATACCAAGATGCCAACACGTTGACCTTTGTTGGTGACTACTTTGACTGACGGTGGTTCAAAGTCATTGAGCTTGCAGTAGACAACACGACCTGTCTTTTCATCTTGTTCGTATTCCACTTCGCAACCACTGTACCCCCATTCGATTGCTTTGAGAGCTTGGGTGACTCCTTGCCGCCAGAATCGTTTGATTTGATCTTGGACGAACTCTTGCACTTCAGGGGTATCTGATTCAACTTTGAATCGAGCCTTTGCCATCAAGTGACCTTTGATGATCCAGAGTCCAAACCGGACACGAGGGTCAATTAGCATCTCCCTGATGGTGTAAGTGTTGAATAGCGGACGGTTGCGGGTGTACCCCCATTGAGCCCAATAAGTTCCGGGAACGTAGTCAGTGACTTGGGTGTTTAAGAGGTCATTGATGTTGACCAGCATTTCGCGTGGCATTTTTTCGTTCCTCGTTGATGAACTTGGCTTTCATCAGTTCTGCTTGGTAATCGTCCCCGGTTGCCCTGAGAACGAGGTTGTAAATTCCATCTGCCGTCATGTGTGAAGAAGCCGATCTGACCCGCGCTTCTTTGTAAGCGTTGATCTTATCGGCTTCCAATCGAAGGATGTGCATAGCGTCATCAGTTAAGAGTCTGTCAGGGATGGATTCAACTCCAAACTGACAGGCGAACTCAACCAATGGCTCTAACTTTTTTTTTGCTCGACAAACAGTTCCGAGATTACACATGCAATCCGGTAAGCTGCTGGCTCAGAGACAAATGTTCCAAATCTTTCGCTCAAGTTCTTGGCGTAGTACGGAACATAGTCTTCATCTTTCCGAACTGAATAGGCTTCGTGCTGTGAGATTAACATCATGCGATGTAGATCACAGACAGTTGATTCAATCTTTCCTTTGGTTTCACCATTGAAATGCAGATTGAATGAAACCTTTCGGTCATCGGACATGATGTCAAATGACTGATTTTCAGTTTGAGATTGCTCTTGTTTCTTTGCGGGTTTCTTAGCCATTGTTTCTTCCTAACAGAGTTACTCTTTGTGTTTTTTATCACCAGATTCTTTTTTTGCCCGTGACAAGTCGCCTTCTGGTTTTCCAAGAACTTTATATCTTCGTTCCCAAGTGGTAGCAACCATTGGGCAATCACCGGCAGATGAAATGACATGATGACTGATGATGTCTGCCTTGGCTATTGGTTTGACTTTTTTTCCGCCAATTTCTGCCCATATAGGCGGGTCTGTTGGCCCTCCAAGTCTAATTGCATAACCACGTTCGACAATTTCAAACTCATCTCTTTTGTAGTCTTGAGTAAAATAAGATTCTTCCGGTGAATCTCGAAAATACTTTAACATTGTGAACTTATTATCAGTAGTTGGATCAGCATTTAATTCTGGTCGAGAATATGTGTCATCTACGTTGTATCGTTGGTATGTTTTTTCACCAACATCGCCAACTACATAATACTTTCTTTGATAGTCAACCCAAGATGAACTTTCTGGCGGGCATTTAGCGCCAAACAAACTAAATACAAAGTCAGCAGGAAAGCCTCTTGTTGTTTCTAAATTTACATCGTAGTGCAAATTTATTTCGGATTGATTGCACAAAGTTGTTTCGTAATAAGTGCCTCCGTGTTTACCCGGAACAAGAGGGTACGCACCATTGATTGAGTTGCTGGACAATCGCATGTCTGTTGTCCAGTCAAACCAGTTTGTTGACTGCAAAGGTTTTAGAAGTTGAGTTTTGTCAAAGAGGTCATCTTGAGCAAGATCAATGTTCATCATCCATGTGACTTTGAACTTGTATTCATGCGAGAATAGTTCTTCTTCAAGTTCAATCTCAAGGATCAATGGAACTTTTACACGAGTTATGTCTCCAAACGGAAACTCACGTTCAGTTTCGTATTGAAGACGTTCATTTAGAATTTGTGTAAATATGTACCATGCTTTGATTGGGTTTACGTTTGGCCGCAACGTAATTGTTGCTGACATTGAGTTAAGCCATTTGAAATAACCAACAGTTGCGGCTGGGTTTTTTGATTCACCAAATAGTGATGACCTCAGGTTGTGTGAACATCTAATTGATGTGACACCATTTGGAAACGCATTTGGTGATTCAATTTCTGTGTAAAGTATGCTAAAGTTGCATACTCGGTGATCAGGTGAAAAGTTAAGCTCATGCTCAACTTTATAACCTTGCATATTTACGCCAATCAGCTTTTGAATAATTTCTTTGTGCTGTTCTTCAATACGTTGTGTATTGCTGTAGTTGGCGATCGCGTCTTTGCCAGACATCAATGCCGATTGACTAGATTGAACTCTTGGTAGAGATACTTCTAAGTAACCATTTCGTTGGATTACTTTATAACCGTTTGAGTTTGTTTTGATATTTGTTGTTACGTTAAAATCAACAATACCAAGTGTTTCTCCAAGACCTCTTTGACAATACTTTGTTCTGACAAGAATTTGATAGACAATTCTTGCTGCCCTATTACCACCAATTGGTTCAAACGAAAGCATCTTCGGCATTGGGCCAAAGATTATGTCTTGCCTTCTTTTACTATCTTCTGTGCTGCTGTCAAAAATTAAATCTTCACCAGCGCCTTTAAGTGAGTAGACAAATCTTCCACCCGGTTGCATCAGATGTCTTCGTATGACGCGAATTGCTTGATCTGCTGTGTAGTTATTTTGAAGCGATGTGTTCATTGGTGCATATAATGTTTCTTTTGCGTACCCTCCTCCAGTAGTGGCTGAATTAGATGTATCTGGGTTTATATTTAACGCGTTTCCACCAGTATCATTTTGTGTAATGATTGCTTCGATGGTAAACAAGTATTCTTCGTACTTAATACCTGTGCCAGCATGATTTGGTACTGCGCTGATTTCAAGTTTGGTTTTTACCATTTCATTGAACACATAGCCGTTGTATTCAATGTAACCAACTGGTGTGATTGCTGCTTTTATTTGACTTCGTGTATATGCTGCACCAGCCATGTGTTGTCCTCTTATAAATTAAACGAGAAGATTGGCTTCTTGTCGTTTGGATCTGAGTTGTCATTTCCAATTGATGCTGGTTGCATATTCAAAAATCTTGCTAAATTTGTAGCAATTGTATTTTCGCCAGTTGTGATTTTGTCCTTATTGTTTCTCAAAAATTCTTTTAAGTCTGGCATGACCAGAACACCAGTAGCAAAAAAGTTCATAATGTTTTTAATTTCATCTTGTGTGAAATTAAAGTTTCCACTGAGCAGTTTTCCAATGATGTCAGCTATTGAACTGAGTTCATCAACGGCAACAGTTAAACCATTGTTAATTGATGTTAGAAGAGGCGCAAATGCCATTGTTAATGAATCACCAAATTTAGTCATTGCTATATCAAGTGATGTTTGAGATTGCTCAAATGAGGCGAGTCTTTCTCCAAACTTTCCTGCTCTCTCGATATTGAACCGCATCATTCTCATTTGAGTTGTGATGCCAGATGCAATTAAAGCACCAGACCAATTTCTAATCGAATCAATTGCATTATTGAATCTATTTGTTAGTAATCGTGATGCAAGAATAAGACCGCCAAACACACCAGCAGTAATTCCAGCGGCGACACCAATTGAAAGTAAATTTCCTGATATAAGCCTCATGGCGCCTGCCATTAAGCCGCCACCTCCACCACCACCTGCGCCGCCTGCTGCACCAGCGGGTGAACCACCAACAGGAGGTAAACCACCAATACCACCAATTCCTCCAGCAGCACCACCCGGCTGAACGGGAACAGCCATTTTGATATTGGCTGGTTGCAACGCCGGTACATTACTTCTAATTCCTAGTGGTTTGTATTCACCAGAAATCATTTGAGCCATAGACTTTAATCTATCTCGTTCAGTTGGCTTAAATCCTTTTGGTTTATAGCCCCACCACCAAGGCATATCTTCTTCTGGAGGGGAAACAGATGTGATTGTTTCTTTCGCCATCCCGGCGGCAGCAGTTGTAGCCGGTGATGTTGTTATGACTTGTGACGCCATGCTTTTTGCTTGTGCGCCACGAAAGAAAGAACCTGTCTGACCAAATAAGGTTTTTAGCCCATCAGACAAAGATTGAAGGATTCCACCAACTCGCTGTTGAACTCCTTCACCTTCACCCGGAACACGGGATACATCACGCTGTGATGTGATACCGGCAGTATTGAGCAAGCCATAGATGCTGCTCATCCGATATTGGAATGTGGAATTTGGATTTATCGCACCGAGAACATGCCGAAGCATCATTTCCCGATGTCGATCTTGTTTATTGATGTCGGCTTCTCGTGCGCGTTGCTGTTGTCTTATTACAACATCAAGTTGCCGTTTAGCTTTCATTTCCTGAACAGTCAGGCGAGTTTCCTCAATCTCCTTTTTCTTGACAGACTTCTCTTCATCAAAGGTCATCTTTTGATCTTTGAGAAGTTGTCTACGACCTTTTAATTCTTGGTTCTCTTCAAATTCTTTTGCCCGCGCAGCAGCCTTCAATCTGGCAAGAGCTTTATTGAACTCTCGTACAGATGCAAAATCATCCGGGGATAGAGCAGAAGCGCTTCCATCCCCAGAGTCGATGATTTCAACTTCCAGTTTTTCTGACATGAATTAGGCTGATACAGTGAAGAATCGGTAAGCAGCAGAACCGGTTGAATCAACAAAGAAGATCATAAATTCAACTGGAACAACGCGAGGCTTGTTGTTGAGGTTGATCTTGGATACTGAGTCTGGAGTCAGAATAGCGCGATGGAAGGTGATGGTGTTCATCGCAACATCAGCAGGGCCGGTGGTTGACCATGACGGTGTTCCAATGTTGTTATTCCAACCGTGATTGAAACCTTCGCCTTGAACGCTGCCAGCATTGAAATGGCAACCAGCCTTTACCAATACAAGTGGTTTGGCTCGGGTGTTACCTTGAGCGTCAACTGCACGAACTGCTGATTGACCAATACAAAGCATCTCACCAAAGGTATCAACACCTGTGCTAAAGGCTGGGGCGCCCCATAGTGCTGACATCAACCCAGGCGCATCCCATTCCTTGATAATGCCGCGAACACGAATCTGGGCTCCACGACCAATCATGTCTACTTCATTGTCACCGGATTCTTCAACAGAAACCATCATGCCTTTGTGGATGATGTCGATTTCCCAACCGTCTTCTGTTGCGCCAAGATACAGTCCGTTGTAATAGGCGTTGTAATGACCTGACATTACATTTACTACAGGTGTTGCCATGTTATGTTTCTCCGATTGATGGAATTATCTTCTGGGGATTAGTCAGGTTGCGGGTTGTTGCTTGCCATCAATGACAATGATTCTTTCACCAAGACCAAGTGCCATGAGGGAATGATAGTCAGTCACTGCTTCGGGGTCAGTGGTTGTTGATACATTTCTTCCTGTTTCAAGGATTTCGTTCCAGACTTCCTCGGAGGTGTATTTCCAGCGAGTTCTGCGACCAAATGGAGGTCTGGTTTCAAAATGATATTTGTCATCAGGGCTGGTTACAACATTGATGTGAACCAGACGGTAGACAGGAATGAAATCGCTGGTTGGCTTGGCGCCATTGATGAAAGCATAGAAACGGTTGGTTGCGATGTCCTCGCGGGACTTGTACAGGGGTATGTTGGGCATACTAACAATCCTTTTGCTTAGTGATCTTGGTTACACGAAACCGGCATGTTTTAGTCATACCAATGTAACCAAAAGGTTCAATTCTTGTATTGCGGGTATTGTATGTTCCGTGGAACCATTCCTCATTTCTGAGTTCAGGGATGGCTGTAGTGCCAATCCATGTGGGAACATTGATAAACTTCTCACCAGCTACAACAGATAGATAATCTGCATCATCCTCTGCCGTAAGTAGTGTATTTGCTGTGATGATTGGTGCTGATCTGTGGTGGATTGCAGCGACTACAAACCGGCATATCTTACCAAGACCAGATGCGGCATTGATGTAAACTGCTTCAGGGAATCTGTCTTCGGGGACTGCTTTGATTCGCTTGGTGATTGTAATTCCAAAAGTATAAATTTCCTCGATTAAACCACCGTCATCAAATTTACCTGTGCTGATGTCAATCATGTGAATGGTGGCATGGTAGTCACCAGTCATTGGTGGTGGATTAGCATTTACTTGCGCACCACAATTCTTCTCATCGAACATATTGAATGTTCGGAGGTATGTTTGCAGGCCAAATAAAAGAGCGTGTTCACTCACCGAATTGCCTCAATCAATCGTTTCTTGGCTTGTCCTACTGCTTCTTGAATTGCCTCTGTAACCCATTCACCAGCGTTATCCGGGATGACGGGTCTGGTGTTATTGTGGTACTTGGCGTATTCAACATTTGTACCAATCGTAAACTTACCTGTTGTCTGGTAGACAACTTGATCTTCACGAGGAGAATAATACCCCATACCGCGAATGATAGATGGTCTTAGGCTTTTGATAAGCCTATCTGTTTCACGCATAATCAACCTACGTTGATCGCGAACAGAACGTAGCCCACCAAGAGACTTACGTTCTCTGGCACGAAATGAACGTAATGCCGATGTGGGTCGTTGTTTCAGATCAATGGTTGACTCAGCCAATGGTTCCCATGTGTTACCAAGTTCATCAGAACCGCCATAAGACTTGATGACATAGGCTTCGTATATTTTCTGGAATAGATAAGAGGTTAGTGTGTTCCAGAAGACACGACCGATCCCATAGTCATCTGTCTTTCTTCCAGAAATATATCCGCCAATGCTCCGTGTAATGTTTTTGATACGGGCTATGTCAGATCGCTTGACTTGGATTCTGGTTGCCATTAGAGCCATCCCCAGAAATAGCCAAATGAGATGTCTTGACCATCATAGGAACCGCCAGTGCTAATGTTTTGTCGCACACGAATCTTAGCCGAGATAAACATCTCATCCACATACACATTTGACATGGATGGGATGATGGTATCTCTGGTTGGGATGTCTACCAGAGGATTGATCTCACCAGATGCAATTCCATCCAGTTCACGGAGAGCATCTTCATACAGGTCAGCGAAGTAATGTTCGTTACCTCTGCGCTTTGACAGAAGATGTGCTGCAATCCATGTGGCTCTGCTCTTAACCCAATTACTGTTGGCTAACGCAGCGTTGGTGTGAAATTTGTTTAACCTGACAATGATGGTCTGTTCAGCATCAAAGATGATCTGAGACATGATTTCATCAATATCACCCGCTGCTAGGTCATCAAGAATGTTGGTGTAGCCTGTAGCACCATACAATGCTTTCACATTGTCAACATTGGTAAAACCGTTGGTTGTAAATGTGTTGTACGGCATTGCTACACCTCAGTTTCTATTACTACGACCCGCTTTAGATTCTTCTCGCCAATCACCCGCATGAGACACTGCCTCTAGTTCAGTTCCGGTTGTGGAATATAGCCCTGCTCAATCGCCTGCTTTCGTGTCAGCACGTACGGTTGCCAGCTTGGCGGAATCATGCTGCTTGGTGCAAACCGCTGACCAGCCAGCATCTGAACTGCTGCAACGATGCCGTCTAGTTCCGCCTGTGTGATTTGCTGCTGTGCGACAAACGGTTCAAGCACCGCGACCAGCCCAGACGGGTCGGCGGCAAGGTGAATCGGAATCGTATCCTCTTCCGGCAGTTCCAGCACCGTGAACGGAATCTGTGGGTGGACGTACATGCCGCAGTAGAACTCGCTAACGTTGCGAGGGTCACGAACGTCATCAGGCTGGGTCAGCTTGTAAAGCTGGCGGTTCAGTTCCGCCGCTGAATCGTTGTGGACTGGCACGTAGATTGCCATTTACGGTGTCCCCCAAAATGTCTTCGCATTGGCTTCCCATGTCGTGCGGCTGGCTGTGCGGTCGCCTGACCAAATAACCAGCTCGCAGAACGTGCCATCAAAAGGCAATGCCCCACTTGGATACGCCAGAATCGTGAGATTGCCAGCAGCATTTTCAACGAACGGAACACCAGTTGCGGCGTTTGCTGTTGCTGACGCTGTGCCGTCCTGCCACACAAATACACGATTCGCAGCCGTTCCGTTGTCTGGGTCTATTGCAACAGAATTCAATCGCATGTTGGTGGTACTTGTTCCAGCTGCTGAAATTACGACAGAATTTCCAGTGGTGGATACTCCCCCGCTGTCAATTTTGCTAGCCCTGACGTCAAAACTTTCTGTTGTTCCAGACATTAAAGTGAACCCAGCTTCGGCTGATAGGCTGCTCGCTGTTCCAATCAATACTTTTCTGACCGCTGTGTCGGCTGACGCATGAACAGCGTACAAAGTCCCGCCAGTTGTGTGCAAAAAATTGTACGTGCTTGTTGAGCTGGCAACACTCATTCGCCTTGCCGCTGCCGTCGTCGTCGAACAGGCGAGAAATCCGTTTTGCGTCACAGCCACGCCGGAAGATACGCAAATGGGCTGAAGCGTTGTGGTCGATTGTGTCAGATTGCGAGACAGTCCCGACTGCCCGTAGATCGTCGTCAGGAACCCATCGCCCGCGCCGCAAAAAGCCGCAACCGCTGCCGCACTCACCGCACCATTGGCACCGCTGCCACTAAAATCCTGTTCCGCATTGTCGCTTGACCGGCGAACGCGAATGACTGGCCCGCTGTAACCAGCCCGTAAACGCCGACCGACCGACCACGCAGATTCAAGACCAGAACCGAGCGTGTCCAAGGAACCACGAAAGCCAGCATTTCCCATCAACAGCAGCAATCCCATCACGCCCTCCAGTAGCGGCTGCGAAGCCAGTTAAGAAAATGCGGACCGAACTCAGGACCACCGCCAGCGGCGTGATAGATTTCTCTGGCGATCCGGCTGTGGTGAAACTTGTCAGCGGGTGGTGAAGCACGATAACCAAGGAAGTGCATGGTTTCATGAATCAACCAAATACAGGCAATCTTGGCTGTTACCCCAGCACGACTGCATGGTGTCACGCCGTTACTGTCTTGGTAGAGCGTCGATATCTGCGACGGGTCCAGCCACAGGCCCTGCTCGTTGTTACTAAATAATTCTTGTCGTGGATTAAATGACCTTTTTCCACCAAGAGGGCCAAGTAGTAATGACATAATGTTCTATCCCAGAAGGAAACAAGAATCGGGCGTAATCTTCTCTGGATGAAACTAACGAACAATTCGCAAATGATAACGGAAGGTTCTAGCACCACCTTCATTACCAGATGCTTTCAACCGTACATATCGCATACAGTTGGTGCTGAAATAATCCAAGTTAATGAACCTAGCTTGACTGGCTGAAACAGTAATCGTGTATTGAGTTCCATCATCTTTGAACACAGGAACCCAAGTTGAGTTATCTTCACTCATCTCCAAAGTCCATGATGTGTTAGTTAGTGCTGCCGGTGTTGTAATTGCACCAAGATTTCTGTTCTTGGTGTCAATGCTGCTACTGACAGCGGCGCCGTTGGCAACAGTAAACGAACCAGAGAAGGTCTTGATAGGTCGAGTCATTTTCAGTTCCTGCTTTGTTAGTTGCTGTTGCCATTGTTTAGCTTTTGTTCAATGGCTTCCAATGTTTTGTTTTGCTTGTCAGAAGCATTATTCAATTTGTCGATACCAGAATTGAGAGATTCCAATTCTCTGGCAATTACACCATTGTTCTTTTGGTGTTCTTCGACAATGTATGTGATTCGTTCGACTGACTTTTCAACCTGATTGATGAACTCAATCTGTCGTTCAGTCAAAGGCTTGAGAATGTTTGACCCTAGCCATGTGGAAGAATTATAGATACCAATTCCAACCAGAATCAAAAGAACCGTTGGTAGCCCAAGTTGCTTGGTAGCGACAACCCACCATGGTTCCTTCTCGATAAACACTTGCTTTGTTTCCATCTCTACCGACATCTTGTTACCTGAAAGATAAGGTTACAAAAAAAGCCGATGCCGATCTTACAACCGACACCGGCTTTCGCAAAAGGAACCCGCAAAGGAACCTGATTCAGTTGTTACGTTCCAACGTAGCCGTAGCCGATGCAGTTAGGAACGTACAGGACAGGGAGGTAGTTGTCCAAGAACTTGAGTTCATACCCCGGCGGGTCGATCACTCGGGTTGCCCAGTTGGTAAACCCTGTCGCAATACGACCTTGACTCATCAGGTTCTCAGCAATTGGTTCGCTGCCGAGAGTCATACCAATCCATTCGTCCGAAGGATCAGGCATGGTGATGATGTAGTCATCGGGGATGAGGTATTCCACACCAGTCGCACCAAGGCTGGTAACAGAATCTCGGGTGTCACCAGTGGCGCTGAGAACACCGTCATAGATGTGGAAAGTGAACAAAGGCAATGCTCGGAACTTGACATCGAAGCCAGTGTCCGGGATACCTTCTCGGCTGGTAACCGTTCGTCCCGAGAGACTTTCAAACACAGTTACCGATTGACCACCAAGTTCATGGAGTCCATCGTTGTTCAAGCACTTGTTATAAGTGTTGGTGTTCATCCAGATGTGCCGCAGAGGACGACCTTGGATTCGGCTATAGGCGGCATTGATCTTGTTCAATTGGCCTACAACGTCTGCCGATGGGTCACCCCAATCACTCAAGATGTCAGAACCAGTTCCAAGCTGCAAACGGGTCTTGTTGTCAGCAGGGATCTGGTAGTCAACGATGATCTCGTCGGTAGCTGCACCGTTGTAGTTCTTCAAGGAATAGGATTCACCATCCCGTTCCATGTTGAAACCACCACGAAGCAAACGAGACAGCATCCACTCACGTTGGTTGCGGAACCGGTCAGTGAGGAATCGAACTTGACGGGCTACTTTCTTCTGACCGCGAACATCAACAATGTTCCCGAGTTGCCCACCGAGGTCACGCTGATTGAAAATCTCTTCGTCCAGAATCAGAACTGATTCATGGGCTCGGAAGAGGTGAGCCGATGCGTAACCAATCGGCTTCTTGCGTACCCGTACTGGGCCTGCGGTTGGAGCGCGTCCAGTGGCAAACTGACGGGTTGAATCGAAGATGTCCCAGCCGAAGTCACGGCCAGTTACAGTGTCGGTGGCAGAATCATTGTCGCCCGACATGAAACCAAAGAACTTCTGAAACAGGCTGAGAGGCGTCGAGATCCGGTTTACGATCTTCGTGATAACCGGAGCCGACAACATCTCGTTGACGGTAATACCTTGAGTGGTCATGAAAAAATCTCCTGAATGATTGGTTGAAAATCAACGGTGGCTGTCTCTGGATTACAGAGATTCAACCAACCACAAAGAACCGTTACCACGAATACGACGAACAGTACCATCAATCGACAACGAACTTGCTGCCGATGAGTTAGCGACCTTGATGTTCGACGAACCCGAGGTCAGGGTGATGGTTGCAGAAGTTGCGGTGTTGCTGAAGAAAGTGAACTCAATTCCCTTGTAAGCAACCAAAGAACCGAGGGCAATGGTAACAGTTCCACCAGTGTTGAAGTAATACTTGTGGCTGTCATCATAGTCGAGGGTGATACCACCAGATTGCTGTGCAGCAGACACGTTTACCACGTTGTATGCTGGGCGACCTTTGTCGAAATCATCATCGAACATGAACCGCGAACGCATCATAGCGCGAGCCAGATGGTTGTTGGCAGCAGAGGATGACAGTCCGAGAGCAGTAGTTCCTGGAACAATCAGGCGAGAAGCACGAACACCGCCAGTCAGAACAATGGCGCCAGTGAGACGATCAGTGCTGGTGTTGTTCATCAGCATCGAACGGCTTTCCTTCAGAACACCAAAGATGTATTCCGAACCATCAGTTGCCGTTGGATCCCAAACCTTGAGCTTGTCAGTCGATTCGACTTTGCCCATCAAGAGGCCAGCACGAAGGATGTGGGTGTAACTGGTGTTACCAGTGTCTCGGGTAGTTCCATCAATCAGCATCCCGCCGACTTCATGGTTCTCCCATTTACCCCAAGTAAATTCATTTTCAAAAGTTTCAATTGCAGCGGAAATGCCCGGTACACGGTCACGACCACCATAAACCATTTGCATTGACATATCTATTACTCCAAGATTGTTCTTTGATCGAAAGAGAGGTGGTCAGGACTACAGCTTGCCGAGCAAACTGTTGACGATTTCATCAGCACGACCATCATCCACCAGACCAGCATTGAGCGTCTTGTTGTTCTCAATCTGGAGTTGACCGTTGGATTCGTTAGCCATTGCGATAACTGGATTGACATTCAGATTGGGAATGACAACGCTTTCCAGCGCTTCAATCTTGCTCTGAACCAGCGGATTGACAGGCGAACCATTGTTGTCAAACGACATCTGGATGGATTCGATTTCACTCTCGTATCCAACCTTGGTTTCATCGTTGATCACGTTTCGTTGACGGAGCTTGGCAACTCGGCTTTTCAGATCAGCCTTCAGGTTGTTGGCAAGCAGAGACAACATGCCTTGGTTTTGGGATTGAATGGACTTGAAAGCTGGATGGCTCATCACAGTTTCAACGTCAACCAAGTTCTGCTGAACCTGTGCGCCACCATTTTGCTGATTAACTGACATGACTACCGGAACCTCACTGATTTCGGATTTAGGAGGTGGTTTAAGAACAGTTCCACCAACACTGTTGTTGCCTTCAGACAACTGTTTCTGGAGTAAAGCAGCAACAAGGGCTTCTCGGAAGTCCTCGTCTGATGTGTTCGGTGGCAGTTTTACTTTTGCAACCTTCTCCAGAAGCATGAACACATCGGTTGTATTGATCATTTGAGGACTGTTATTGCCCTCATCATCATTGTCTTCCAAGTCATTGACATTTCCAGTCAACGTAGAAGCGAAGTCTTCAACACCCATGCTGATAATCCTGTGACTCATGGCAATTGCCAATTCGTTGTTAGCTGGCTTGAAGTTGTTTTGACCCGGTTCAATTGGTTGAGTGCAACAGGCAATGTGAGTAATCACGTTGTTCCATTCACGACCCAATCCATCAACAAACTTTGGTACAGCAAAGATTGATGTTTCCTTGACGGTCTTACCAATCTTTTCTGCATCAGATTCAAGAGGAACATCAAGCACACCAACCAGTTTGCCTGATTCGTCTTGCTTGAGTTCTTCCCAGAAGCCAAAGTTCTCTTTCGATGACGATGGTTTGTTTTCCGGGACAGCCTGTTTGTCATGATATGCCGGCGCTGGTATGTTCAAACCAGACTTTCGCATTTCATTATGCTGCTTGACCCAATGACTGATCATCTCTTTCGTGATCAGCTTTGCATGACGATTGCCCTTCGCATCAGATACTGCGTACAGGCCGGGTGTCAGAATCTCTTTCTCGAACTTTGGCATTATCTGTTCCAGAAAAAACTATCGTCACAATCATGACAAGCATATAATCGCCCAAACACCTGTCAAATACATTTTCTCTGGGAGAAAACGGTCGATGGCTATTAACTACGCAAATCTTTTTGGTGACTTAGGTGATATTTATAACACCATAGAAGATATAGAAACATTTGGCGCAACGATGCTTTCTAATAAAGCAACAGTTATCGCGCAACTTACTGCATCAGGTGAAACTGATCTCATCACACAAGCCAATTCAACCTTTGATACCGCGATCTCTTCTATCAACACCATGCTTTCAAACATGGTCAACTTATCGCGTCGAAGACTGGTCAGCAAAGCCAGCATTTTGGAGCAACTGCCATCACTTACATCAAACGACTACAACAACGTGATGTACGAACTAATTGATGACATGGTTGCAAACTCACAGACGATAAAAAAATCTACAGTTACTATTGGCGCAATTACAAAGACAGCGACAAATGCTAACTCTGGTAGCCTAATTGTGACGAAAAAACTTCCCGGTAACACTTCTCCCGGTGAAGGAATGTATGCGCATCCTGATATGACAGGTCAAGATTCTCAACTTACTTTGACTGATAGTTTTGTTGTAACTGTTTCCAATGACAATCAGGCAAGTGGTGGTGGTGGTGAAACATTTCAGATCACCAGTTTGCCTGCTGCTGCTGGGCCATTTACTGTGCAAGGTGGTGGTAACAGGGGTGTTAGCACCTTTTCACCAACCAAACAGCGAAGCATTATCAGCAACTTCTTCTCATCTTTTAGTGGAACTGTTCCATCGGGATGGACTGCGCTGGATGCAAATGACTATGCAGTAGAAACATCTGTCGTTATGTTCGCCGGTACAAATTGTTTGAAGATTATTTCAGCCGGTACTCTCAGCTACGACTTCAGCACAGCAGTAAGACCGGGACAAATGTTGTGCTTATCCTTCTATCTCAGAAAAGTTGTTGGTGAGACTGGTAGTATAAACGTCAAGGTCTACATCAATGGTTCAGCAGTTGTAAACCAGACAATTGTTACTGGCTCAGTATCTAGTTCAGCGTGGACTCTATTCAACTATGATGTCGCTGTCACCAAGGAGACTGGAACCTGTTATATCGAGATCATCTCAACATCAATTACAAACGGTTACTACATCGACAACGGCGCCTTGAGTCCTTATCACCATCATGCTGGGCTTGGGTTCGCAGTTACAAGAGGAACCGAAGTCTTTGTCAAAGGCGACGATTTCAGGTTCACAACAACAAACGACAACGCTGGTAAGCAGCAACGATTGTTATCCAGAATTGTTGGTTTCCAGCCACCAACAGCCAATACTGGTACTATCGCAGAACCCTAGTAGAGGGGGTGTGATGGTTTATATGTACCGGGCAAGTCATGGTAATCAACAGATACCGTGTTGCTATAGCTCTCAGGCTTAGTAAGTACATTATGCCATTTCACATAGTTGCAAGCTCTGGATAGCGTATCCACGATGTCATCCGTTTCATTCGGATAACCTTGCCATGTAAATATCTCATTCTCGGCTGTCTTGCCCCAGTCCGAGTATTGAGGAAACCAGATTCTGCCATTTTTCATTTGGATGATCGCTACAGTTGCGTCACGTAACTTATCTGTATCCTTGAATACACCTTCTACAACCATACCCAAACGATTGGCATATTGGACTACACCTTTACCAATGCCATTTTCTTCAATGATGACTTTACTTGGCCTCCAGCGGTAATACTGCTCCCACATCCTATCAATCACTTCAGGGATCTCTTCCCTGAACCGTTCCATGTGTAGCCAGAGCAGGTTGTAACATTTTGTAATTGCCCATGTACTAATTACAGTCCACGATGGGTTGTACCTTGGGTTGAAGTCAGTATCACCCGGCCCTTCTGTAAGACTGGATGCGCTATCAATCGTCTGGAACACTTCAGCAATATCACGTTGCCAGTTTAAGTGTGTGCCAGTTCTGTTTGGGCCTAAGAATAGCAAGTCACCAGATTCACTAAAGAACCTTTGATACTTCTGCTGGAATCTGGCATTAGCGACAAACCCCCAGTCACCATCTTGTAACTGCGCACGGTGTTCTTCTGTCAGATTGGAAAGTGACTCGCTGTACTCTTCCTGATTCAAGAATGGGTTGTCGTTCAGAAATGATGGTATGAATGGTCTGGTTTTATCTTTACCAACCCATCTAACAACCTCTCTGTCATTGATAGTTTGTTTTTCAGGCTGAATCTTGAATCTGGCTTGAACCCATCTATGACCTACACCGCCGGGGTTAGTGGTGGCTCTCATTCTGATTGGGAGCGATGCCATCATCCGGCAAACATTACAATCAGGGTCATAATCCTGTTTGTGATCAGGACAATTACACTTACGCAAACGGGAAAACAAATAAGTGTAGTCAGCTTCACTATGCTGAGTCACTTCATCAAACCCAACCATTTGCAATTCAATACCCTGATAACGCGAATAAGCATTGGTATCGCCAATGTAACCAAATGTCAGAGATGAATCCTGTAGTCGTTTACCTTTTGAATCAAAGGTCTTGAAATAGAACGCATGATCAGACGCAGAGTAACGAACTTCTTTGGTTCGTAAATGTGGTGTCAGCCATTCTGTAGCGCGAGAGAGAAGCGCATTGGGCAATTTAAGATCAGCCAGCGTCTTTCTCATCAGCATACATGCGTAACCCGGAACATCGGAATACTGCAATGCTGCCATCAAGAGAGCATCTGATTTACCACCACCAGCCGCACCACCAAACAATGCCTCCTTCTGGGGGACAAGGAGAAACGCGGTTTGTTTGATGGTGGGCTTATGTGGAATGAACTTAGTCAACCGTGGTTTAAGGAACCCGGCGATCTTGTTCAAATCTGTCATTTCTTGGCTGCTTTGCTGGCGAATGAATTACAAATTTCTTCGTGGAGTACGGTTGCAAAATCAATGATAGCTTTTGCATCTCGTCTCACATAATTTGTATTGTCAGCAGCCTTCCTGACAATGTTTGGATTGGTTCGGATGTGATTCAGCATCGCAATTTCCAAACACTTCTCAAACTGAATTTGCAAGTCCAAACCAGCCACACCAGTTGGTTGTTTGAACTCTTGAATCTTCTTGACCTTGGAATCAAGCTCGTTGAACAGGTCAGTCATGAACTGAACCCTAGCTTCCAACTCACTGATCTTCTCAAACAAATCTTGTTCTTCCAGAGTTGCGGATTCCTTGCTTTTAGCCATAGATGTTCCTTTTGATTGAGGATGAGATTTCTTGAAGTGTACCAATATACATCTTACCGTCAATAAAAAACCCCCATCCAGACCGGAGCCTGAATGAGGGTGACAGAAAGGAGCTTCCAGAATGATCCTACTTATCCTTTTGATGCTCGTCAATTGCTTTCAACATATCCTTGACTGTTGCATCAGCCAAATCACGCACTTCACCATGATCTGCAATTTCGTGTAAATATCTGTATGCACTCAATTTCTGGATATTCTCTGTGTGTCGTTCCTTCCAAGCCTTCGATCCAACCTTGGTTCGATAATCAATCTCATCCAAGTGGCCCCATTTGGGTTCTTTAGGCATCTATTTCCTCCAATCTCTGTTTGATCGATTCACAATAAGCCTCACTTACATCGCAAGTAATGCTATTCCTACCAAGTTTCTTGGCAACTGCGCTGGTAGTTCCAGAGCCGCCAAATGGGTCAAATACAGTGTCATCTGCATTGGAATAGGCTCTGATAATCCTTTCCAGATACTTTTCCGGCAATTGGTTGTCATGCAACTTCCTTCTTTCCTTGTTATTCCCTTGAATACGACCCCAACCAGAACCATCAATCTCAGGAATACCCCAGACAGTACCCGGTAATCTCATTCCACCTCGTTCTGTTTCGTGAACCCGCTTGTCCTTGTACTTGGTTGCCCTAAGCGATGGAACAAGTACATCATCTGGGTTCCATGTTGGGCTAGAACCTTCTCTGGAAGCAACCAACAGGTGGGTTCTCGCGTCAACCCAATTGGTTCTGCGGCATTGACCAAACCCGTAGTACAGGTTCACCCAACTTCTCAGCTTCCATCCAGAAACATCCAACCATTTCAGGTAAATCCGGCAAAGTTTATCCGGGCCATGCAAGCAGAGCGTTCCATTCCTTCTTGCATACCGCGAAACATGGCTGATTCTCTCCAATAACCACTGTTCAAACCGTGTTTCTTCCATTTTATCGTCATGTGTGTCGTACTTCCTGCCGATGTTAAACGGTGGATCCATGAACCCAAGATGGTACTTCCCATGCCGGTAATCCAAACAATCTTCGCAATAAACCCGATGTTCTGTCATTTTTCCCTCCAGAAACCTTGTTGACATTGACGATAGATTGATGTTAGTATATCTATCTACGTTTCACAACCATCATCAGGAGGTCATTATGACTGTTCAACGAACCAAGCGCAACTGGAAACTTCTCACCAACGGCAAAGAACACAAGTTGGTCAAGGGCAAGGACTTCAATTCCTTCCTTTCCATGCGTACTGCCATCTACAACAAAGCCCGAGACATCGGACTGCAAGTTACCACCCGTGTTGAAGGCAACAACCTGTTCATTCGCTTTACCAAGAAGGGAGCCTAGTAATGCAAACTTTCCTACCGCACCCTGATTACTATCAATCCATGCTCAGTCTGGACAAATCACGACTTGGCAACCAAGTCTGGAGAGAGGGTTTAACCCTCATTCGTGGTGGCTGGCCTAATCACCCAGCATCCAAGATGTGGAAGGGCTACGAATACCACCTCGGTCTGTACCTGTTAGCTGGTATTGCTGCTCTCAAAGTACAGCGCAACAAGCATTATGTTGAGGTGGAGAAGAAGATTCGTGCTGAGATGGAAAAGCATCCAAACAATGGGCCTCCACCGTGGCTTGGTAACGAGCAATTCCATGCCAGCCATAGAAGCAACCTGATTCGCAAGAACCCAGATTACTATCGTTCGTTTGGCTGGACAGAACCTGACAATCTTCCCTACGTTTGGCCGGTATAGGAGACAATCACATGACAGCGGAGTTCATAAACATCATGGCGCATCTAATTCTGGTCGTAATCATGCTGACATGGACAAGAATTATTTTGTTCAATCGACGGGAGAACTAACGATGAACGTGGATGAGGCGATGCTGGTGGCAGCGAAGCAGGGCGGATTGCCAGAAACAGATGAATGGCACGACGAAGTGATTGATGCACTGGATGTTTTATCCTCCGAAGTCGAGCGACTGCGGGCCGAATTAGAGAAAGAAAGAATTAGGCTTGCAGCTTGTGGCGTAGTAGCTATGTCAAACACAGAAGATAGTCTCAACAAGATTTTTTCTGACATACATCCAGACTATCTTTGCGCTTCTCTTCAAGACGTTAAAACAGCAGTTTGGCGAGAGATTAAACTCCGTCTCGAAGTCAAGCGGCTACGTTCCGAACTGGCCGCTTGCCAAAATCTGTTAGACGAAACCAGAACGGAATTGTCTATTTGCGGAGCGTTCCATTCTCTTGTAAAAGAAGGATGGCAGTTGGAAGTGGAAAAGGTAAACAGGCTTGAAGCCGAACTGGCCGCAGCGAAAGCGGCGAGCGTTTGTCCTGTGAGCTGGAAATCGGCAGAGCAATTTTTCCAAAGCGGTGCAGACCGTGGCAACCAGTGGGGCGTTGAGTTGTGGTTTGAAAACAAAGAGCAGCGTGAGCAGTTTTATAAGTGGTTGGCAGACAACACCCCACCCACAACCTAAACCGGGAGGTAACTTGAATGAGCAAACTTGATGTCCATTTCAGTAGCCAGAAGATGGACTGGGAAACACCAGATGACTTGTTCCAGCAATGGAACAACATTTATAACTTTGACTTGGATGTATGCGCTACCAAGCACAACGCCAAATGCAAGAAGTTCTACTCACCTAAGACCAATGGATTGAAACAACGCTGGCGAGGTAACTGCTGGATGAATCCACCATACGGCAGAGAACTAAAGAAGTGGGTGGAGAAAGCACATCGATCATCCATGACCGGCAAGTGCTGTGTAGTCTGTCTCATACCAGCGAGAACAGATACCAAGATGTTCCATGATTACATCTGGGACAAAGAACTAGGTAGACCGTATCCCGGCATACAAGTTCATTTTCTGAAGGGAAGAGTGAAGTTCAAAGGTGCTGAAGCATCTGCGCCATTCCCATCCATGATTGTCGTATTTGGAGAGAAGCAATGACAACACCAACAACAGAAATGCGATTCTTGCCCAGAGGCTTGTCAGTTAGCATGTCACTTTTCCAATCTCTGGATATTATCCAGCATGATGAGAATGACACATTCTTTGATAACGTATGGAACATGCTAAAACCGGGTGGGATATATGCTGCTCCCAACGGTTCAACACCAATGATGATCAAGAATGAAACGGACAATGGTTGGGTGCTGGTATATGACAGTAACCATCCAAAATCACATTTCTGGTCACAAATTGGCAATTAAGGACGATACAATGGATGACATCACCGTAGGATTTATTCTCGGAGTGATCGCAACCAGCGCAATCTGGTTGTGGAATGGATTGGTAAATCTCATTGATCGATCACTTCGCGAATACGATGATAAACATGACAAGACGGGTTCTTAATCAGCATGTGCTGATAACCGTCAAGTTGAATAAGCATGACAATGGAGAAACTATCATGCCGATGAAGAAGGGTTCCAGCCAAAAAGCAATTTCCTCTAACATCAAGACGGAGATGAAAAAGGGCAAGCCTCAGAAGCAAGCCGTTGCAATTGCCATGTCCAAGGCTGGCAAGAGCAAACCATCCATGAAGAAAGGTAAGTGACATGGCTAAAGACAACGGTCGTTGTTGGACTGGTTATGAACCTGTAAAGGGCAAGAAGCCATACAGCAAGGGAAGTTGCAAGAAATCCACCAAGTCATCCGGCAGCAAGAAAGGCAAATGACATGGCTAAATCAGCAGCATGGCAGCGCAGCGAAGGTAAGAACCCCAAGGGTGGTTTGAACGAGAAAGGACGAAAGTCTTATGAACGAGAGAACCCGGGTTCCGATCTCAAGCCACCTGTCAAGAAAGAGCAAGCAGCCAAGTCACCAAAGTCTGCTGCTCGCCGCAAATCATTCTGTGCAAGGATGAAAGGGATGAAGGCCAAGAACACCAGCAGCAAGACTGCCAAAGATCCTAACTCACGGATTAACAAATCCCTCAGAGCATGGGACTGCTAGCTAGCTGTTAGAAGCCTAGATTTCACCAAGGGGCCATGGAAACATGAGTCCCTTTTTTTGTTTAATCGTTATAATTTCCCCATGCCGCCCGGCATCTTCTCTGGGAGAAAACCATGTCCAAGAAGGCCGATAATGACCTTCTGTCTTTAACCAAGCAACGTGCCGTCAACAGGAAGACAACAACATCTTGGTTTGATCAGCTACCACAATCAGATCAAGATCAGATCATGGCATCCCTTGACCAAGTTCTCAAGCAGAACCTTCCAATTATCTGCCTAGCCGAGGTTATCAAAGAGAAATACAAGATTGGTTTCACGCCCGAATCCGTAGCAAGAACAATTACACGGAGGCGTAAATGACTAATGACCTGATAACCAAAGCGCAGGAACTGTTAGACCGCAAACTGGATGACAAACTAAGAGCATCCCAATCTGTCATTCGCGATCTGCGCGGTCAGATTAAATCCAAGGAGCTAAAGATCGATGAACTAGAGAAGACCATCGATCTAATCTGCCTCCTTCAGAACTCAACAGACAAACCTAAGCCAATCATCACCGCCAAATCAGGGCGCAATCAACTACTGCCTATCATCCAATGGTCAGACTGGCATGTTGAAGAACTGGTTGATTCCCGCAAGACACAAGGGAAAAACAAATACAACTTGGACATCGCCAAACAGCGGGCTGAGAAATGTGTTCAATCAACCATCAAGATGATCCGTCATGCGGGAAC
>Ga0129336_10000061_pt1 | contig 46507 bp, 40 predicted proteins | sample CPB6_02_DNA_FD_96878 | JGI IMG/M metagenome (GOLD analysis project Ga0129336, IMG submission 96878) | Freshwater to marine salinity gradient microbial communities from Chesapeake Bay, USA - CPBay_Sum_0.6_0.2_DNA | ecosystem: Environmental > Aquatic > Marine > Coastal | place: USA: Chesapeake...
CTCTGGAAAGTCGAAGGTGTAGACAGTTCAGCAGTGGTCGTTGGCAAAAGCCACACCATGGTGGGTTTCATCCTGGTCGATGCAGATGGCGAAAATCGAATCATTGTTGCTGCAGGTGCCCTCGATGAGATCAATGGCGAACATGTAGAGAATTTCCGCTCACATATTGCAAGCGCAGAAATCTTGGTCGTCTCTATGGAGCTTGCCCTACCGGCGGTCCTTGCCGCACTCGAAATCGGCCGAGAAGAGGGAGTACGAATCATCCTCAACCCAGCGCCTGCGGTTGCGCTACCCGAACGAGCATGGTCGCTCTTTGATGTCATCACACCTAATCGAACTGAGGCTCCGGTGCTCCTGGGGTTAGGCGATAACCATGGACTCTCCCCCAACGAAATGATCACCGCCCTTCGAGCCAAGACCAAGGCCGCAATCATTATGACCTTGGGATCAGAGGGGTGCTTAGTCGATGATGGCGCGAGCGTGGTGTCGATTCCTGCAATTAAGGCAAGCAAAGTCGTCGACACGACTGGGGCAGGAGACAGTTTCACCTCCGCACTCGCTGTCGCACTCGCCGAAGGAAAAGATCTACATTCCGCGGTCCGTTTTGCCACAGCATCGGGGGCACATTGCGTTTCGATCGCTGGAGTGATTGATTCGCTTCCTCGACGGGCCGATATCGAACGAAAACTCGCTGAGTAGTTATCTATGAACTTCGCGACGCTCGCACCTACGGAATTTGCACCATTCATCCAGCACACAAAAATCCAGGCGAATGCAACTAAAGATGAAATGGTCACGCATATCCAACAAGCTGCCGAATATGGGTTCAACGCTGCGATGGTCCCGGGATCATGGGTGCCCCTGGCCGTAAACATTCTCGAGGGAACCGGCATCACAGTCGCATCTGCGCTCGACTTTCCCACTGTAGGAGTGATGACCAGTGCGGGTAAAGCAGCTGAAGCAGCAGAACTTGTCCGATTGGGTGCGCGCGAAATTGATATCGGCGTCCAAATTGGGTGGTTGAAATCAGGTATGTATCAACAGTTTAAAGAAGATATCGCCGGCGTTGTTCGTGCAGCAGGAGTCCCCATCAAGGTGATGCTCGAACTCCCCTGGCTCACACCGCAGGAGCGCGAGATTGCCGTTGAACTTTCTATGGAAGCCGGAGTTGCCTATCTCAAGAATGCAAGTAGCGGTCAGGTCGAGACTGCAAACCCCATAAGCATCAGTTTTCTTGCCGAGCGAGCCAAAGCCGGAGTGCAAGTGAAGGCTTCTGGATCCATCAAATCTCTGGCACAAGCACGAGAACTTCTGCAAGCCGGTGCAGCGCTCTTAGGAACAAGCGCCGGAATTGAAATCATCACTGATTCAAGTGATGAGAAAACAAAAAGTTACTAACTCTTCTCGCGTTCGCTTGCTGCTAGTTGTCCGCAAGCACCATCAATCTCGCGGCCACGAGTGTCGCGCACGGTAACGGGAACACCATAACCTTCTAGCTTGGCCACGAAGGCTCGCTCATCTTCGCGCCGTGATGCCGTCCATTTAGAACCAGGGGTCGGATTAAGTGGAATCAAGTTGACATGAGCATTTTTATTTTTGAGCATTCGGCCGAGCAAGTCTGCACGCCATGCTTGATCGTTGACATCTCGGATCAACGCGTATTCGATCGAATAGCGCCGACCTGTGGTGCGGGCATACTCATCGGCTGCCGCAAGAACTTCGCGGACTTTCCACCTTGTGTTGATCGGAACTAAGGTGTCCCGCAATTCATCATCTGGTGTGTGCAGAGACACGGCTAAGGTCACCGGGATCTTCTCTTGAGTCAATTTCTCGATGCCAGTTACTAGACCGACGGTGGAGAGAGTTACTGAACGAGCGCCAATCCCAAATCCATCGGGAGCAGGTGCGGTGATATTCCTTATCGAGCGCATCACTGCGTTGTAATTTGCCATCGGCTCGCCCATTCCCATGAAGACGATGTTAGAAAGCCGGGTGGGTTCGCCCATCTTTCCTGCCTCAAGCGCCTTGGTTGCTTCGAAGACTTGTGCGGTGATCTCACCTGCACTCAAATTTCGGGTAAGCCCTGCTTGTCCGGTGGCACAGAAGGGGCAGTTCATACCGCACCCTGCTTGTGAGGAGATACATAAGGTCGCGCGGTCGGGATAGCGCATCAAAACGCTCTCCACCAAGACGCCATCGTGCATCTTCCATAGATCTTTCCGAGTCGTGCCGCCATCACACTCGATAGTGCGAACCAGGGTAAGTAATTGCGGAAAGAGCGCGTCTGCAAGTTTCTTTGCAACTGGCGGTGAAATATCACTCCATGACTCGGGATTATCGTTGTGCCGGGCAAAGTAATGATTTGCTAGTTGTTTTGCTCGAAAACCTTGCTCCCCTAAATCTTTGACAGCTGTCACTCGTTCTTCCGGTGATAAATCGGCAAAATGTCGTGGCGCCTTCTTTGTCACTGGTGCCACATCGATAATCAATGGCTGGGCCGGATTATTGGTCATCGCTTAACCGACTAGATTCAAAATAGCCCAGATGAAGGGTGAAGTGAGCAGCACTGAATCAAGACGATCGAGCACACCACCATGGCCAGGCAGAAGTGCGCCCATATCTTTGAGGTCTAGATCTCGCTTAATTGCACTCTCGATGAAATCACCTGAAGTGGCGGTGACCACAGCGCCTAAACCAACGAGCGCGCCAACCCACCATGCTTGATCGAAGTAGGTGCTCAACATAAGTGCGCCACCAATAGCAGTGAAGATCACCGAACCGATCAAACCTTCCCAACTCTTTTTCGGACTGATGGTCGGGGCGATTTTGTGCTTACCCAGCAGCACGCCAAACACATAACCAAAGGTGTCGTTACATGCCACCAGTGCAACCAGGGTCATGATTCGACGAAGTCCATCATCTTCTTTTGCCATCACGAGCAAGAACGAAGCCAGGAATGGGATATATGCAAGAGTGAAGATGCTGGCAAAAGCATTTCTGACGAAATCTTTCGGACCTCGAGTGAGAATGGCAATCAGGGTAAAGGGAATTGTGAGCGCGGTCGCGACGGCGATGCCGGGGACCGCCTCAAACCACGCGGCCAGGAAAATAATCGTTGCAGAGAGGTAGAGCGAAGAGCAGATGTTGATATTTGCCCGAGCCAGAGCGCGGTTCATCTCCCAGATACCTCGATAAACAAAGGCGAGAGCTAGCGCGACGAAGAGAATCCGATCAAAAAAACTGAGCGATCCAATGACAAGCGCCAAGATGAGAATGCCGACCCCAATGGATGGCAGCAGCTTTCGCCCTGCCCTCTTGTTTATCGCCTCGTTTATCGAGTGGAGGTCTGACATGCCGATGGCGAACTCTCAGACTTCGAGAAGTTCGGTCTCCTTATGTTTGAGAAGGTCATCGATCTTCGCTACATGTGCGCTGGTGTGCTTATCAAGATCTTTTTCGGCACGCGCGACATCGTCCTTGCCGACTTTGCCATCCTTCTCGAGCTTCTCGAGCGCTTCCTTTGCATGACGGCGAATATTTCGGACCGAAACTCGTGACTCCTCAGCTTTGTTCCGGGCGACTTTGATAAATTCCTTACGACGATCTTCAGTCAATTGCGGAAAGTTCACACGAATAACGCCACCATCAGATGCTGGGTTCACCCCAAGATCAGAATCGCGAATCGCCTTCTCGATGATTGCCATGGCGCCTTTGTCGTACGGGGTAACCACAGCAACTCGCGCCTCTGGAACCTGGACTGATGCCAATTGAGCAAGAGGAGTAAAGGTGCCGTAATAATCGACCATGATCTTGGCGAACATCGAAGGGTGTGCCCTGCCGGTGCGAATCGCGCCGAAGTCATCACGAGCGACTTCGACCGCCTTATCCATCTTGGCATCTGAGTCCTTCAGGATTGCATTGACTAGCTCTGACATCGTGTTTCTCCTTAAGAGACGATTGTTCCGATTGCATCACCACGAACGGCTCGGGCGATATTTCCGGTCTTGAGTAGGTCAAAAACGATGATGGGAAGGGCGTTCTCCCGGCAGAGACTAAAGGCTGCAGCATCGGCGACAGCGAGCGATTTGCTCAAGACTTCATCAAAGGAAATCTTTTCGTATTTCGTTGCGCTCTTATCTTTCCGTGGATCCGCTGAATAGACGCCATCCACGCCGCTCTTTGCAAGCAGGAGCGCCTCGGCTTTGATCTCAAGGGCGCGCTGTGCTGCGACAGTGTCGGTGGTGAAGAAGGGCATTCCTGCGCCTGCGCCGAAGATAACTACGCGTCCTTTGTTGAGATGTCTTATTGCACGAAGTGGGATGTAGGGCTCTGCCACTTGTCCCATGTGAATCGCAGTTTGCACACGAGTCGGCACACCCTCTTTCTCCAAGAAGTCTTGGAGCGCAAGACAGTTCATCACTGTACCGAGCATTCCCATGTAGTCAGCGCGAGCGCGATCCATGCCGCGTTGTTGGAGTTCGGCGCCACGGAAGTAATTTCCACCGCCAACGACGATTGCAACTTCGGTGCCAGAACGAGCGACATCGGCGATTTGTTTTGCGATTCCCTGAACGACATCGGGATCAACGCCGATGCCAGTGCCACCACCAAAAACCTCACCCGAGAGTTTGAGGAGGACTCTCGAGTAGGTCATGGTCACTATTGTCTTACTGTCCGACGCGGAAACGGAAGAAGGCAGTGGCGGAAGTTCCGGCCTCGGTCAGCACCTGAGCAACGCTCTTCTTCTGATCCTTGGCAAATGCCTGCTCGACCAGGCTCACTTCCTTCACAAAGCCAGTAACTCGCCCTTCGACGATCTTGGCGAGGGCAGCTTCAGGCTTGCCTTCATTACGGGCAGTCTCCTCAGCGATTCGGCGCTCGTTTTCGATGACATCGGCTGGGACTTGATCGCGAGTGACAAATTGCGGTGCGAACGCGGCGATATGTTGTGCGACATCTTTACCGATATCTCCCGCCGCATTACTCAGCTGAAGGAGTACGCCAACCTGTGGAGGCAAGTCGGGGCTGGTCTTGTGCAGGTAGGCAACTACCGGCGAACCCTTAAGGACGCCGACGCGGCGAAGTGCGATCCGCTCGCCTAGCGTCGCATTCGCTTCATCGATGTGTGCTTGCACGCTCTTGCCGCCGCCGAAATCAGAGGCTAAGAAGCTTTCAGTATCAGCGACATTAGATGAGGCAAGCTTGCTTACTAGCTCATCAGCAAGCGCTTGGAAGCGCTCACCCTTGGCGACGAAATCAGTTTCACAGTTGAGTTCGAGAATCACACCAGAGTCGCCTTCGACCTTCGCGGTAACAAGACCATTGGAAGTCGCACGACCTTCGCGCTTGGTGACTCCTTTGAGACCCTTGACTCGGATGATTTCTACGGCTTTGTTGAAGTCGCCACCGGCCTCATCGAGTGCTTTCTTGCAATCCAACATACCTGCGGCGGTCTGTTCGCGCAGGCGCTTTACATCTTCTGCTGTATAGGACATGTATCTACGCTCTCTTTTCGTTCTTCTCGTTCGGCTATAGCTAGAACTAGTTAGCTGGAGTCTCGGCGGCAACGGGTGCTGCTGCTTCGAGCTCTGCCTCAACATCAGCGACTGCTGCTGCAGCTGGCTCTGGCTTGTTATTTGCCTGGCGAGCTTGCATACCTGCAACCACTGCATCTGCGATGACGCGGGTAAGCAGGGCAACTGAACGAATCGCATCGTCATTCCCTGGAATCTTGTATTCGACCTCATCTGGATCGCAATTGGTGTCGAGAATCGCAATGACAGGGATACCAAGTTTGTGTGCTTCTTGTACTGCAAGATGCTCTTTTTTGGTGTCGACTACCCAGATTGCCGATGGAAGCTTGGTCATGTTCCGGATGCCATCGAGGTTCTTCTTCAACTTATCCTTTTCGCGGCGGAAGATGAGAAGTTCTTTCTTGGTGCGGATCTGATCTTGATTAGTCTCGAGCGCTTCGAGCTCCTTGAGGCGATCAATTCGCTTTGCGACGGTGTTGAAGTTGGTGAGCATGCCACCGAGCCATCGCTCCGTCACATAGGGCATGCCAACGCGCTTGGCCTGTTCGATGATGGGCTCTTGCGCTTGCTTCTTCGTGCCAACGAAGAGGATATGTCCTCCGCGGGCGACGGTCTCCTTGACGAAGGCATATGCCTGATCAATAAGACCTAGTGATTGTTGGATATCGATGATGTAGATGCCGTTGCGTTCGGTGAAGATGTAACGCTTCATCTTTGGATTCCATCGACGGGTTTGATGTCCAAAGTGGACGCCGCTGTCGAGGAGTTCTCGCATGGTGACAACCGCCATGGTTGCACGCTCCTAATTCCGCACAAGGTAAGACCTTGCGCACTCGGTTGTTGGTAAGAGCCGCTTTGGCGCTTACCCCTAGCAATTCGAGCCGGCGCCCTTCGATGTGGGCCGCTCGCTCTGGGCGATTGGACCGAGGTAGTGAAGGGGCTCGGATTGCGTGAAGTCACCGGTTTTACTCGGCGCTAAGGGAAAGCCTACCTGACCCACAGGGCTCTGAATTCCCCAGAAGGAGCCCCCAGCCAGTGGCCACGGGCCCTATAGGGCCACCATCCGCGGCTATGACTGGCCGCCACGCTTCCCGCATCTCTTACCTGACAACTCACTCGCCATCGAAATGGGCTTTGGTCACCACTTTCGCGGTGAGCCTATTTCTCTCGAGTCTCTCACTGCCTACAAATGCCAACAACCCCGAGCCAGCTCGCGTGTGGATCTCGCCGTTACCAGGTGAGCGACCTGTGATCACCGGCTATCACCCGCAAGGCAGTGGCAATAAACGGACCCGAGATCAGCAGCAACCAGCGGGGCACCGCACTCCTAGCACTCATATGGGAGTGGATTTCGCTGCGACTTTTGGCGAGGAGATAAGAGCTCCAATCACGGGTGTGATCTCGTTTGTTGGTTCGGTAAACAAGATTCCGATAGTTGTGCTCACTCATCCTGAATTCCGTTCGCTGCGACGAACTACATATATGCCTGCCACGACAGACTTTGGTATTGGTGTCGTGGTGTTACAGGGCGAGAAATTTGCACGAGTAGCACCGCTCTTTCACTGCGCCAGGCCATGCTTACATTGGGGTGAACGAATTGGCACTAAGTACAGCAATCCGATGAAGCACCTTGGTCGAGCAGTTCTGCTCCCGCGCTTTGGTTAACGCGCTGATCTTTGGTTGCTAAGCACGAGGATGTGCTTGGGTGTATGCAGACTTCAATCGTTCTTCTGAAACATGTGTGTAGATCTGGGTAGTTGCTGGGGATGCATGGCCAAGAATCTCTTGCACCGTTCGCAAATCTGCTCCTCGTTCGAGCAAGTGCGTTGCAGCGCTATGTCGAAGTCCATGCGGACCAACTTTTGGCGAATTCGGTAGCGCTTGAAGCGCGTCATAGACCACTTCGCGAACCTGACGAGAATCAATTCGCTTTCCTCGAGCTCCAAGAAAGAGCGCCAAACCTGAGGTAGCGCCAAGATAAGAGCCGCGCGATTGGTTGATCCATCGGTCAAGCGCCTTCAAGGCTGGAGCACCCAGCGGCACGGTGCGCTCTTTCCGACCTTTGCCGAAGACACGAATGGTATTTCGCGAGCGATCGATATCCGCCAAATCTAGACCGCATAACTCAGAGACTCGGATTCCTGTGCTGTAGAGCAACTCCACCATGGCAACATTTCGAATGGCGTGTGGGTCGACCTCTTCACCGACTGCGCTCTCTAAGGCATCAAAGACCTCGTTAGTCTCGTCGACGCTGAGCACATGCGGCAAGGTCCGTTGGGATCGCGGTGTTGCTAATCGCACCCCAACATCTTCGGTCAACAACCCATTCTTATACGCCCAGGCGGTGAAGGTTCGAACTGAAACTGCTCGGCGCGCGATGGTAGTTCGAGCGCCACCACCACTCTGTTGAGCAGCGAGCCACGAACGGATAGCTGGCAGAGTCAATTGGTCGAGCGAAGTGATGTCAAGTGTGGTGCAGTGCTCGAAGAGCGCTGAGAGATCACCAATGTATGCCCGAATGGTGTGCTCAGAAAGATTTCGTTGCAGACGCAGATGCTCTTCATATGGTGCAAGGCATGACTCCAGCATGCCATCAAGATTACTCGGGCTTGATTCCTTTTCGGAGTAAGCCATAAGTAACAGCCTCTTCTAAGGCCATTTCGGAGGCAGCGATCACATTTTCATGGACTCCGACGGTCGTCCACTCCCCAGCACCATCGCTCGTTTCTACGAGAACACGAGTTACCGCACTGGTGCCTTGACGACCTTCCAAAATGCGAACCTTGTAATCGGTAAGTTCGAGTGCAGCCAGTTCGGGATAGATACTCTCGAGGCCTTTTCGCAGAGCATTATCAATTGCATTGACCGGACCGTTCCCTTCGCCGGCGGTGATGAACTCTTTATCGCGCGCTTTGATCTTGACCGTCGCGCGAGAGATCACAGAGGCGTCAGGGCGTCGTTCGACATTGGTCGACCATTCCAGCACGGTAAAAAATCGCACCCGCTCGCCTGAAATCTCTTCTCTTAGCAACAATTCGAAAGAAGCGTCGGCGGCCTCGAATGTGTAGCCGCGCATCTCAAGTTCCTTCACCCGTTCGACTACTTTCCCGACAAGTTCGCGATTCGCGCCGAGATCCACTCCCAACTCTTGGCTCTTGAGCTCCACCGACGCCCGTCCAGCCATATCCGAGACGAGCATTCGCATGTCATTTCCAACGCGCTCTGGCTCAGTATGTTGATAGAGAGCCGGATCCACCTTGATAGCGGAAGCATGGAGCCCAGCCTTATGTGCGAAGGCAGAGAGACCGACATATGGTTGACGCGGACTCGGTGCAATATTCGTGACTTCAGCAACCGCATGCGAGATGCGGAACGCTTCCTGCAGATGTCCTGCCGGAAGAACTGGCTTTTTATACTTAAGTTCGAGATTTGCGATGATCGAAACCAGATCAGCGTTGCCCGTCCGTTCGCCATAACCGTTGAGCGTTCCTTGCACATGAGTGGCACCGGCATCGATAGCAGCAAGCGAGTTCGCAATCGCGCAGCCAGTGTCGTTATGGCAGTGGATACCTACTCGAGCACCAGTCACAGCAAGGGCATCGGCAACCACATCGGCAATCTCGGTCGGCAACATGCCGCCGTTGGTATCGCAGAGTGCAGCAACATCAGCGCCGGCTTCCATAGCAACCCGAACTACCTCGAGCGCGTATGCCTTGTTCGCGCGATAGCCATCGAAGAAATGTTCGGCATCGAGGAACACCCTGCGCCCCTCCTTGACCATGAACTCGATTGTTTCGCGGACCATAGCCAGGTTCTCATCAAGCGAAGTCTTCAATGCGAGATCAACATGACGATCGTGCGATTTCGCAACCACTGTGATGATGGGCGCTTGCGATGCGATGAGCGCGCGAACTTGCTCATCATCTGCTGCTTTGACATTAGGACGCCTGGTCGCGCCGAAGGCAACGAACTGAGCATTCTTGAATCTGATCTCTTTGGCAACGCGCGCAAAGAACTCGGTATCGCGCGGATTCGCCCCAGGCCAACCACCTTCGATGAAACCCACTCCTAGATCATCAAGATGCTTAGCGATGGTCAACTTGTCGTGGACAGAGAGATTCAAACCCTCCTGCTGCGCGCCATCGCGCAGGGTGGTGTCGTAGATATGGAAGGCATCGCCTTGAGGCTGGGCAGCCATCAGAGCACGCGCTTCATCCAACCGTGCTTATCAGCAACAGTTCCATGTTGAATTCCCAGAAGGTGTTCGCGCAGCTTCATCGTGATCGCTCCAGGCTTGCCATCACCGATGGTGAAATTCCCTTGAGCGCTCTTCGCTTCGCCAATCCCTGAGATTACAGCCGCCGTTCCACAGGCAAATACTTCAGTGATCTCGCCGCTAGCCACACCTGCACGCCATTGATCTACAGAGATCATGCCCTCTTCAACATTGAACCCAAGATCTTTTGCGACAGTAAGAAGTGAATAGCGCGTGATGCCAGGCAGCAATGTTCCAGTCAATGATGGTGTGAAGATTGTTGCCTTCGCACCCGTTCCCTTAACAAAGAAGAGGTTCATGCCGCCCATCTCTTCGACCCACTTGCGCTCGACCGCATCGAGCCAGACGACTTGATCGCACCCTTCCTTCGCGGCAGCCTTCTGCGCGACAAGTGATGCGGCGTAATTGCCGCCACACTTAGCCTCACCGGTGCCACCAGGTGCAGCGCGCACATACTCGGTGGAGATCCAGACCGAGACAGGTTTTGCTGCATTGAAATATGCAGCAGCCGGAGTTGCGATGAGTAGATACATCGCAGCATTGCTCGGGCGCACTCCCAATCCCACTTCGGATGCGATCATGAACGGGCGAATGTAGAGCGACTCTCCCGGATTATTTGGCACCCAGCCAGCATCTTGTTTGACTAACGCTTCGACAGTGGCAACAAAGTCTTCGACAGCAAGTTCAGGAAGCGCCATTCGCCGGGCGCTACGAGCAAATCTCGCACCATTCTCTTCGGGGCGAAAGAGGCTGACGCCACCATCGGCTTGGCGATAGGCCTTCAAACCTTCGAAGATCTCTTGACCGTAATGAAAGACCGCAGTCGCAGGATCGAGCGTGATGGGCGCGTACGGAACTAACTCTGCATCGCTCCAACCACTTGCCTCACTCCAGTTCGCAACCACCATGTTGTCGGTGTAGTACTTACCAAAACCAGGTGCCGACACTCGTTCTGCGCGCAACGCATCAGGAACTGGTGTGGCACTTGGCTTTAGTTGGATTTTCATCGCCTTCTCTTCTCGTTGATTACCTAGATCAGCGCCGCTATCGCAGAACCAACATCGGTGGTTGAGCGCCCTGGGCTCCGAGTAGCAAGGTCTTTAGCGACTGCCGCATTGACATCGGCAGCTGCCTGTGGGTGACCAAGGTGATCGAGCATCATGGCAAGCGAAAGAACGGTCGCCGTTGGATCGGCGATGTTCTTGCCTGCGATATCGGGTGCCGAACCGTGGACAGGCTCGAACATCGAGGGGAATTTTGGATCGGGACTGATGTTGCCCGAACATGCAAGGCCGATGCCTCCTGTAATCGCAGCCGAGATATCGGTGAGGATATCTCCGAAGAGATTATCGGTAACCACTACATCGAATCGCGCAGGATCGGTGACGAAGAACATCGCCGCGGCATCAACATGGAAATAGTCGGTCTTGATATTCGGGTATTCCTTCTTAACCTCATCGAAGGTCCGCTTCCAGAGCGCACCTGAATGCAACATGATGTTGTCCTTATGCACCATGGTGACCTTTTTTCGGCCACGGGAGATGCAGAGTTCGAAGGCGTAGCGAATGACGCGTTCAACACCAGAGCGGGTGTTGATACTCTCTTCTGTGGCCACTTCGCGCGCAGTGCCAACAGCAAGTGTTCCGCCGGCACCTGAATATGGTCCCTCAGTTCCCTCTCGTACGACGAGGAAATCGATGGGATCTTTAGTCGCTAAGGGTGAGGCAACTCCTGGATACAACTTTGCCGGTCGCAGGTTGACATATTGATCGAAGGCAAAACGCATCTTGAGAAGTAAGCCTCGCTCAAGAACGCCACTTTGCACTGTTGGGTCGCCAACAGCTCCGAGGAAGATCGCATCGTGCTTAGCGATTTCTGCCATCGTAGAATCGTGCAAGACCTCACCGGTCTTATGAAAGTGCGCAGCTCCTAAGTCGAAGTTGGTCATTTCGAATTTCAAGCCATGCTTCTTTGCGACAACCTCGAGGACCTTCAGTCCCTCGTTGATGACATCTGGTCCGATGCCATCGCCACCAACAACTGCAATCTTCTGTACTTGTGCCATGGCTACACCAGCGTCACAAATCGAGCGGTAGCGGAAGTCTCCTTCGCCACCTTTACTAGAACATCGGCAGGAATCGCCGAATCGACCGTCAGGACCATAAGTGCTTCTCCTCCTCGTTGGTTACGGGCTACTTGCATTCCTGCAATGTTGATTCCTAAAGCTCCCAGCGCATTGCCCACTGCCCCAACAACGCCAGGACGATCGGTGTAGCGAAGGAAAAGTAAGTGATCAGAGAGGGCAACATCGACATCGAGCCCGTCGAGCTCGACGATCTTCTCCACGCGCTTAATGCCCATCAGGGTGCCACCGACCGAGACCCGCTCGCCATTCGAGAGTGCTCCGGAGAGGTGGACCATGTTTCGATGATCAGGGCTATCTCCTGAGGTGCTCACCGATGCGCTTAAACCTCGCTCTTGTGAGAGTGAAGGCGCGTTGACATAGGTGACATCGTTGACGCCAGAAGCGCTCAAGATCCCACGGAGTGCGCTGGTGGCAAGGACCGAGCAATCTTCGCTAGCAATCTCACCGCGCACTTCGACATCCACTGCTACTGGTGATTCGCCAGCGATGGCAAAGAGCACCTGAGCCAACTTCTCGACAAGTGGCAAGGCAGGTCGAACATCCTCGGCAATCACGCCTCCTTTGACATTGACTGCATCGGGAACGAGTTCACCAGCAAGTGCTTTACGAACGGAGATAGCCACCGCAATTCCAGCGCGCTCCTGCGCTTCGTCTGTTGATGCACCTAAGTGCGGCGTGGCAACAACATTATCGAGAGCAAAGAGCGGTGAATCGGTACACGGCTCGGTAGCAAAAACATCGAGTCCGGCGGCAGCAACTCGTCCAGTCGTGAGGGCTTCATAAAGCGCCTCTTCGTCGAGGACACCGCCGCGAGCTGCATTGATGATCCGCACCGATGGTTTCACTTTCTTCAGTGCTTCCGTGCCGATGAGGTTTGCGGTCTCTTTGGTCTTTGGCAAATGGATAGTGATGAAATCGCTCTCAGCAAGCAAGGTATCGAGATCTACAAGTTTGACATCTAATTGTGCAGCGCGAGCTGGCGGTAGATATGGATCATAAGCAAGGACCTTCATGCCGAAGGCTTGCATGCGATGGGCGACCAACTGACCGATACGACCAAAGCCAACGATTCCAAGAGTCTTCTCGAAGAGTTCCGCACCGGTGTACTTAGAACGCGCCCACTTGCCGATGCGTAGAGCGGCATGAGCCGGCGAGATAAATCGTGCGCTGGCAAGAATCAAGGCGATAGCAAGTTCAGCGGCGCTGACAATGTTCGATGTTGGTGCATTGACCACCATGACACCGGCAGCGGTCGCTGCAGGCACATCGACATTATCCAAGCCCACACCCGCTCGTGCGATGACCTTTAATCCCTTGGCTGCAGCAATCGCTTCGCTATCCATTTTGGTCGCAGAACGAATAAGGACTGCAGAAACGCCTTTTGCTAACTCAGCGAGCAGCTCTGTGCGATCGGCACCATTGCAATTACGAACCTCGAAGTCAGGACCGAGCGCCTCGAGGGTTGCTGGGCTGAGCTCCTCTGCAATCAGGACAACTGGTTTGCTCATTAGCGCGCAGCAGTTCCCTCGGTGTAGTCATCCTTTGCTTTAACCCACGACATCATGGCGCGAAGGTCGCGACCGACCGCCTCGATTGGGTGTTGCTCGCCTTTAGCGCGAAGAGCTTTGAACTCTGGCGCGCCGGCATCTTGATCGGCGATGAAACGAGCGGCGAATGAACCATTCTGAACATCTTTGAGCACTGCGCGCATATTGTCCTTGACGCGATCATCGAGCACACGAGGACCTGAGATGTAATCACCGTATTCAGCGGTGTCAGAGACTGACCATCGTTGCTTGGCGATACCACCTTCGTACATCAAATCGACGATCAATTTGAGTTCGTGCAAGCACTCGAAGTACGCCACTTCTGGTTGATAACCGGCCTCAAGGAGGACTTCGAATCCCATCTGCACAAGTCGTGATGCGCCACCGCAGAGCACTGCCTGCTCACCAAAGAGATCGGTCTCGCACTCCTCTGTGAAAGTTGTGAGGATGCCACCCGCACGCAATCCACCAATTGCTTTCGCATATGAGAGCGTCAACGGCCAGGCATTGCCGGTTGCATCTTGTTCTACTGCGACGATCACGGGAACACCGCGACCGGCAACATACTCACGACGAACCAAGTGTCCTGGTCCTTTGGGAGCGACCATGCATACATCGACATTTGCTGGCGGTTTGATGTAACCAAAACGAATATTGAATCCATGGCCAAAGAAGAGCGCCGCGCCTGCTTTGAGGTTCGGCTCGATTGACTCTTTATAGATACCTCGTTGGAAATGATCGGGGGCAAGCAACATGACCACATCTGCTTCTTTGACCGCATCGGCAACGCTTGTCACGCGGAGCCCCTCGGCTTCGGCCTTTGCCTGCGACTTGGAACCCGGCTTGAGCCCTACTCGGACATCGACGCCGCTATCGCGAAGGCTCAAAGCATGTGCGTGACCTTGAGAGCCGTAACCGATGACGGCAACCTTCTTGTTCTGGATGATCGAGAGATCTGCATCCTCATCGTGATAGAGAGTGGCCACGGGTCATGCTCCTTCTTCTAGTGTTTGGTCAGGTGGAGTGAAAATCTCGGATTATGCATCAATCCTACGCCCCATTGCGACCACTCCGGACTGGGTCAATTCCAGTATTCCGAACGGGGTCAATTCACGAAGGAGCGCCTCGATATCGCTGGGGTGTGCTGTCTGCTGGATAGTGATCGAACTTGAGGTGGTCTCGACCACATCAGCGCCATATTTTTTGAGAAGAGCATGGATCTGCTCAAGATTCGCAGCGCTGCCAACCTCCACTCGGACCAGGATCAATTCCACCTGGTGAGATGAGCTTGCCGGGAGCTCGATGATGTCGATGACATTAACCAACTTATCGAGTTGCTGGATAACTTGATCGAGCGCATGCCCTTCGACATTGACGGCGATCGTGATCCGTGAGATCTCTGGATTCTCAGTTGGTCCAACAGAGAGCGCCTCAATGTTGTAGCCGCGCCGGGAGAAGAGTGAGGAGACACGAGCAAGAACACCCGCTTGATTCTCGACTAGGACGGAGAGGATATGTGTCTTCATTAGAGCTCCTGAGAATCCCAGTCGGGCGCTAATTCGCGCGCAATCATGATGTCATCGTTCGATGTTCCTGCAGCGACCATCGGCCAGACCATCGCATCGCGGAAGACATTAAAGTCAACGACGACCGGTTGGTCGTTAATTGCCATTGCCGCTTCGATTGTCTTATCGACATCCTCTGGCCGTTCGCAGCGAAGTCCCACACAACCCATGGCATCTGCGAGCTTGGCAAAATCAGGAACGCGCTTTGAATGCAGGTCGGTATTGGAGTAGCGCTGGTTATAAAAGAGCGTCTGCCACTGCCGAACCATGCCTAGGCTCTCGTTATTTATGAGCGCAACTTTGATGGGAATGTTATTGATCGCACAAGTGACAAGTTCCTGGTTGGTCATCTGGAAACATCCATCACCATCGATTGCCCACACAGTGGTATCAGGTGCACCAACTTTCGCACCCATTGCTGCAGGGACTGCATATCCCATCGTTCCCAACCCACCTGAGTTAAGCCAGGTGCGCGGCTTCTCGTAACTGATGAATTGCGACGCCCACATCTGATGTTGACCCACACCAGCGGTGTAAATCGTGTCAGGATCAGAGATCTTGCCTAGGCGTTCAATGACATATTGCGGCGAGAGCGAACCATCATTTGGCATGTCGTAACCCACCGGATAGGTAGTACGCCAGCCGTCGACCTGTTTCCACCATGCGGTGAGATCGGGTTGACTCTTTGCGAACTCGGCTTTCAATGCAGGAAGTAGTTGCGCCATCGTCAATCGAACATCGCCGACAACAGGTACATCTGCGTGGCGATTCTTGCCAATTTCAGCGGGATCAATGTCGGCATGGATGACCTTGGCATTGGGTGCGAAGGTGGAGAGTTTGCCCGTGACGCGGTCATCGAAACGAGCACCTAAAGTGATGAGTAGATCTGCCTTTTGCAGCGAGGTAACGGCTGCAACGGTGCCGTGCATTCCTGGCATTCCCACATGAAGTTGATGACTATCAGGGAACGCGCCTCGTGCCATCAATGTAGTGACGACAGGTGCGCCTATTAATTCGGCGAGCGCGAGCAACTCTTTGCTGCCGTTGGCTTTGATCACGCCACCACCAACATAAAGCACGGGTCGAACTGATTGTGCGATGAGCGCTGCAGCATCTTTGATTGCTTGTGAAACAGGTTGTGAGTGATCTCGGTAGCCTGGAAGATCGATCTCCTTCGGCCACTGGAACTGCACCTTCTCTTGAAGCGCATCTTTTGCAACATCGACGAGGACAGTCCCTGGTCGACCACTAGCAGCGATGTGATAGGCCTGCGCAACTGCACGCGGGATATCGATTGCACGCGTTACTAAATAATTGTGTTTGGTGATAGGCATAGTGATGCCACGAATGTCAGCCTCTTGAAATGCATCAGTGCCGATTGAGCTCGAGGGAACCTGTCCGGTGATCGCGACCATGGGGACCGAATCCATCTGTGCATCAGCGATAGGTGTCACAAGATTGGTGGCACCGGGTCCTGATGTAGCAATACAGGTTCCGACCCGACCAGTGACTTGCGCATAACCAGTTGCCGCATGACCAGCGCCCTGTTCATGGCGGACCAGAATGTGCCGGATCTTGCTGTCATAGATTGGGTCATAGGCAGGCAAGATCGCTCCGCCCGGAATGCCGAACATGACATCGACGCCGACATGCTCCAGGGATCGGATCAAGCTCTGCGCGCCAGTCATCTCCTCAGCCATAATTTCCTACTCCCTATTAATGCGAAATCCCCCAGTGATTCCACTGAGGGATGGCGCACGATCTCTGTTGACGCTAGATCGCGCGCTCCATAACCACAATAATTACCGCGGTTGTCATAGCCCTATTCTCCCCGCAAGGAGCCAGAACCGTCAACCCCTACTTGACCCCTGCAGCCAGGAATGGACCAGAGAAGGCCAGCGAAGGCAAGCGAAGGCAAGGAAAAGAGCGTGAGATTAGTCGCAGACCGCGCCCTTGGAGGCCGAGCCCACCAGTTTCGAGTATTTAGCGAGGACGCCACGGGAGTAGCGATGGGTCAGCGGCTTCCAGCCCGCTTTGCGAGCTGCCAATTCTGACTCCGAGACCAATAGATCTAACTGCCTGGTCTTGGTGTTGATTCGAATGATGTCGCCATCTCGAACAAAAGCAATCGGACCACCATCGACCGCTTCTGGAGCAATGTGCCCAACGCAGAGCCCAGTGGAACCACCAGAGAATCGACCATCGGTCAGCAACATCGTGCTCTTACCTAAGCCAGCGCCCTTGATTGCGCCGGTGATCATCAGCATCTCGCGCATACCAGGTCCACCCTTTGGTCCCTCGTAGCGGATCACGAGTACATCTCCTGCCTGGATCGTGCCATTCTCTAGCGCATCCATTGCTTCGCGCTCTCGCTCGAATACTCGCGCAGGACCTTCGAAGCTCTCGATGCCAATTCCGGCCGTCTTGGTCACTGCACCTTCAGGAGCAAGTGATCCACGAAGGATGGTGATGCCACCTGTGGTGTCCATGGGATTCTTCGTCGCGCGAAGAATTTCGCCATCAGGATCTGGTGGTGCAATGTGTGCAAGATTCTCTGCCATCGTCTTTCCGGTCACAGTCAGCGTATCCCCATGAAGGAGCTTGGCATCCAATAACGAGCGAAGTACGACTGGAACGCCACCGACCTTGTCGACATCGCTCATGACATAACGACCAAAAGGTTTTAGATCTCCAAGCAAAGGCACCTTGGAGCCAATTCGGTGGAAGTCCTCTAACTCCAGGTCGATATCTGCTTCGTGAGCAAGAGCCATGAGATGAAGAACTGCGTTCGTTGAGCCGCCCAGCGCCATAAGAATCGTGATGGCATTCTCAAAAGCTTGCTTCGTCAAGATGTCTCGTGCAGTGATTCCCTGTCGGATTAATTCGACAACCGCTACTCCGGATTTCTTCGCATAATCATCACGACGACGATCCACCGCTGGCGGCGCCGCTGAACCAGGGAGTGAGAGTCCGATTGCTTCACCAATTGATGCCATCGTGTTGGCTGTGTACATACCACCGCATGCGCCTTCACCAGGACAGATTGCCCGCTCGATCCGATCGACTTGGTCTTCTGAGATGAGACCACGAGCACACGCACCAACTGCTTCAAATGCATCGATGATGGTGACATCCTTGCCGTCGACATTTCCTGGCAAGGTTGATCCTGCATAGACGAATACCGAAGCAACATCAAGCCGTGCCGCCGCCATCATCATTCCTGGTAGCGATTTATCACAACCGGCGAACATGACCATGCCATCTAATCGCTCTGCCTGCATGACAGTCTCGACCGAGTCAGCAATAACCTCGCGAGAAACTAGTGAGAAGTGCATGCCCTCATGGCCCATCGAAATTCCGTCAGAGACAGAGATGGTTCCGAATTGGAGTGGGAATCCACCTGCTTGATGCACGCCCTCTTTGGAAGCTTTCGCAAGACGATCGAGCGAGAGATTGCAGGGCGTGATCTCATTCCACGAGGAGGCGATACCAATTTGAGGTTTGACCCAATCCTCATCGCCCATGCCGACTGCCCGGAGCATGCCACGAGCTGGTGCGCGCTCCAGGCCATCGGTCACAGTGCCAGATCTCGGTTTCATTAGATTTCGCGGGGTATCACCTGTGTTCTTCGTCATAGACAGATAGTAAAGGCAAGGGCTCCACTAAAGCCAATGTGCTGGCTGTTACCTTATAACCCTACGCATTCGCGTCTAGGAAACCGAATATTTGGAGATTCCCGATGAGCTCAATGAATATTAATAATCCTGCAAGCGCGCTCGCCCCCGATAGATGGCGCACCCTCTTTGTGATTGCCATTGCACAGTTGATGGTGGTCCTTGATGCTTCCATCGTCAATATTGCAATTCCGAGTGCAAAAGCCGAGTTGGGAATCACCGATGCGAACCAGCAATGGGTGGTGACCGCCTACACACTTGCCTTTGGTTCGCTGCTCCTTCTTGGTGGACGAATTGCTGACTTCGTCGGCAGAAAACGAGTCTTCATCATCGGTCTACTGGGCTTTGCCGCAGCCTCTGCTTTGGGCGGTATCGCATCAACTCAAGGTCTGCTTTTTGCTGCACGCGGATTGCAAGGAGTCTTCGGCGCACTTCTTGCGCCAGCCGCGCTCTCAATTGTTAGCGTGACATTTACTGATCCTAAAGAACGCGCGCGTGCATTTGGAGTCTATGGCGCCATTTCGGGTGGTGGTGCTGCTATCGGCTTGATTCTTGGAGGCACGCTCACTGAATATTTCTCATGGCGTTGGTGCCTTGGTGTCAACACACCAATTGCATTGGTCGCTGGGTTGCTGGCATTCAAATATGTTCACGAATCAAAGGCCGGAGGCGACCATAGCTACGATCTTCCAGGAACGCTCACCGCGTGCGCAGGTCTCTTTGCCCTGGTCTATGGTTTTAATGAGGCAGCAACTAAGGGGTGGTCTGCCAACATTACGATCGCATTCTTGGTGGCATCAGCTCTTCTGCTCGTAGCTTTCTTCATGATCGAAAAGAAGGTGAAGAATCCTTTGATGCCGCTTCGCGTTCTGAGCGAGCGGAATCGAGGTGGTTCATACCTCGGATCGCTCGTCGTCGGTGCTGGATTATTCTCAATGTTCCTCTTCCTCGGCATCTACTTGCAATCAGTACTGGGTTACACCCCGCTCCGAGCCGGATTTGCCTTCTTGCCCTTTACTGCAGGAATCATCATCTTTGCTGGCATCGCATCGCAATTGCTCCCCAAGGTGGGCCCACGACCTTTGATGGTCCCTGGCCTACTTGCTGCCGCCGTTGGATTACTTCTGATGACACAGATAACGCCAGAGACCTCATATGTGAGCCATGTGCTGCCAGCGCTCTTGATCATGAGTAGCGGAATGGCATTGGTCTTCATCCCGCTCTCGTCAACTGCTCTTCACGGGGTTGGCAATCGCGATGCAGGAGTAGCAAGTGCGCTGATCAACACCAGTCAACAAGTTGGAGGATCACTCGGCACTGCCCTGCTCAACACGGTCGCTGCAACCGCGACGACTTCTTACATGATTGCTAATCCGACGAAGTCCCCACTTTTTGGATTGACCCATGGATTCACAGTCGCCTTCACAGTTAGCGCAGTGCTTCTTGTCGTTGGTGCGATTGTCTTAGCGCTCTTTATCAACATTGGCAAAGAGGCAGTGGTCGAAACCGAAGGTGGCGCTACAGTCCACTAGTTTTCTAAGCTTGACCCAAAAGGCCAAGGAGAAGTTCGCGAACTCGCGCGGCATCTGCTTGGCCTTTGGTCTCTTTCATCACAGCACCAATGAGCGCGCCAGCAGCCGGCAGATGACCATTTCGAACCTTGTCAGCAGTCTCTGGTTGCTCTGCAATCGCTCTTTCAATCGCTGCAATCAGAGCGCTTTCATCGGAGACAACTTTGATTCCTTTTGTGGAGATCACCGTATCTGGATCGCCCTCGCCAGCAATGACGGCGGCGACTACTTGCCGAGCAAGTTTGTCGGTCAACTCCCCTGCCGTGATCAATTCAACGATTCGAGCGACATCTTTAGGCGAGATATTGATGTTGATCAGTTCAACTTCGGCTTCGTTGGCTAATCGCGAAATCTCACCCAACCACCACCCTCGCGCTTTTGTGGGATCTGCGCCCAGGGCAACCGTCTCCTCTACAAGATCAACAGCGCCGGCATTGACCATCGCCGCCATCTCTTTATCGGGTACCTGCCAAAGAGTCTGCAATCGAGCTCGGCGCATTGAGGGCTTCTCTGGCAATTGGCTCCGCAACTTTTCGATCCAACCGGCATCAGGCGCAACGGGAGTGAGATCGGGCTCTGGGAAATAGCGATAATCCTCTGCCTGTTCCTTCGAACGACCTGAGCGGGTGGTTCCAGAATCTTCTTGGAAATGTCGAGTCTCTTGTATAACTCGTTCGCCTTTCTCAAGCAATCCGGCATGGCGAATCATCTCGCCACGAACTGCCCTCTCAACTGAACGAAGTGAGTTGACATTCTTAGTTTCGCTTCGAGTCCCTAACTTGCCCGAGCCAATAGGCGCAAGCGAAACATTGGCGTCGCAACGGAGAGATCCTTGCTCCATCTTTACATCACTCACACCTAGTGCACGCAGGATGTCACGAAGTTCCTTCACATAAGCTTTGGCTACTTCTGGTGCATATTTACCAGTTCCCGAGACGACCTTCGTGACGATTTCAACGAGCGGAATTCCTGCTCGGTTGTAATCCAGGAGCGAGTATTCGGCGCCATGAATCCGGCCAGTAGCTCCGCCCACATGGAGAGATTTTCCGGTGTCTTCCTCCATATGTACTCGTTCGATCTCAATACGGAAGGTTTGCAAGCCTTCGTCAGTCTCCACATCGACATCGAGATAGCCATTGGTACAAATCGGCTCGTCGTACTGAGAGATTTGAAAGTTCTTAGGCATATCAGGATAGAAATAATTCTTTCGAGCGAATCTACTGATTGGCGTGATGGCACAGTTGAGCGCTAATCCGATTCGAATGGTGCTTTCAATCGCTTTCTCATTGACAAATGGAAGCGCACCTGGCATGCCCAAGCAGACCGGACAGGTCTGGGTGTTGGGAGCGGCACCAAAGGTAGTGGCACAACCACAGAACATTTTCGTCTCTGTATTGAGCTCGACATGTACTTCCAGGCCCAGTGATGGTTCGTATTTTGCGACTACCTCTTCGTATGAAAGTGCCATCACCGCACCTGCAACTCTGGGATCTGATGTGTTAGCGGGCCATTCCACTGCCTATGCAACTCGCGCTCGAGCGCGCCACCTACTTGATAGAGGCGATCATCCTTCATCGCTGGAGCGATGATCTGGAATCCAACAGGCAGACCTTCGGATAGTCCTGCAGGCAAACTCATCGAAGCAACGCCAGCCAGATTCACTGGGATTGTGGCAACATCGCTGAGATACATCGAAACAGGATCATCACTCTTCGCACCGATTTTGAAGGCAACCGTTGGAGTCGTTGGCGAGACGAGGACATCTACTTTTTGATAAGCAGCGGCAAAGTCACGGGTGATCAGCGTCCGCACCTTTTGAGCGCTACCGTAGAAAGCCTCGTAATACCCGGCAGAGAGCGCATAAGTGCCAAGGATGATTCGTCGTTTCACTTCGGCACCAAATCCAGCTGCGCGAGTCAGACTCATTACCTCTTCGGCGCTTCGACTGCCGTCGTCACCGACCCGCAGGCCATAGCGCATCGCATCAAAGCGAGCGAGATTAGATGATGCTTCGCTCGGTGCGATCAAATAGTAGGCGCCCAATGCATATTTGAAGTTGGGACAGGATACTTCGATGATTTCAGCGCCTTGAGATTCGAGTATCGCAAGTGATTCGGCAAAACGATCTGCAACCCCTTTTTCATATCCATCGCCTGATAACTCCTTGACGACACCAATCTTCATCCCTTTGACATCGCTCCGTTGAGCTGCAGCGACAACATCAGGAACAGCGGCGTTGATACTTGTGGCATCTTTAGGGTCGTAACCGGCAATCACCTGATGTAAAAGTGCAGTATCGAGGACCGTGCGAGCACAAGGCCCTGCTTGATCTAAACTCGAGGAGAACGCAACCAGGCCATAGCGCGAAACACCACCATAGGTTGGCTTCACACCGACCGTTCCAGTGACTGCGGCCGGTTGCCGGATCGAACCACCCGTATCCGTACCGATTGCCAACGGTGCTTGGAAGGCAGCTAGTGCAGCAGCAGAACCACCGCCTGATCCACCAGGAATCCGCTCAGTGTCCCAAGGGTTACGAGTAGGACCGAAGGCTGAGTTCTCTGTTGAAGAGCCCATTGCGAATTCATCCATATTTGTCTTACCAAGAATGATCACACCAGAATCTTTCAACCGGGTCACAACAGTTGAATCGTAAGGAGGGCGCCATCCTTCGAGGATCTTCGAACCACATGTGGTCGGCACTCCCTTTTGTGTTAAAACATCCTTTAGGGCAAGTGGCACGCCGTGCAATGGCGATTTACCCTCGCCTTTAGTTCGATCTGCCAAATCGGCCTGAGCCAACGCGCCTTCGTTATCGATGAATAAGAAAGCATTGATGGTCGGATCGGTTGCGGCAATCTGATCCAGGTGCGCTTGGGTTACCTCGCGGGATGAAACTTGACCTTGTGAGATGAGCGATCCTAATTCGGCAGCGCTCTTCTTAATCAGATCGCTCACGCCTCTTCACCCAAAATCTGCGGAACCCGAAAACGCGAATCCTCACTCGCAGGTGCGCCACTGAGCGCCTGGTCGGGAGTGAGACTTGGGAGAATCACATCAGGCCGAGTGACATTGGTGATCTCTAAAGGGTGCGACATCGCAGGCACAGCGGCACCGGCAGCCTCTTGGACGACTGCCACTGCATCGAGAATGCCATCAATCTGGCCAGCGAGGTGATTGAGCTCCTGCTCTCCGAGAGAGATTCGGGCTAGCGCGGCGATTCGCGCCACCTCTTCGCGCGAGATTCTCGAGTTGCTAGCCATGTGGCAAGCCTACCGGCGAATCTGACCGGTCCCGGTCACGATCCAGGTGGTCGTGGTCATCTCCTCTAAGCCCATGGGACCTCGTGCATGCGCCTTCTGATTCGAGATGCCGATCTCGGCGCCAAAGCCCATCTCTTCGCCATCGGTGAAGCGCGTAGAGGCATTGATCATGATCGCTGCTGCATCTAATTCGTTGATGAAACTCTCGATTGTTTTTGGATTTTCGGAGATTATGGCTTCGGTGTGATTAGTGCCGTACTTCTGGATATGTTCCGTCGCTTGATGTACATCATCGACCACGCGAATGTTTATTTCAAGGACGCCGTACTCGGTCGACCAATTCTCCTCTTGTGCAAGAGTTGCCTGGATTCCGAGTTTTGCTGCCGCTGCAATCGTCTGTGCGTCACCGTGGACGACGACTTTCTCATCGTTGAGTGCCTTCAAAGCAATGGGCAAGAATGCTCCTGCAATCTCTTGATGGACAAGGAGGGTCTCAGCGGCATTGCAGACGCTTGGTCGTTGCACCTTTGAATTGATCAGGATAGGTAACGCCTTCGTCAAATCACCATCTTTATCTACATATACATGGCAAACACCGGCACCGGTCTCGATGGTGGGCACTTTTGCTTCATCTACCACTGTGCGAATCAGCGTGGCACTCCCTCGAGGAATAACTAAATCCACCAATCCGCGAGCATGGAGTAATTCGGTGACACTGGAGCGATTTGCCGAGGAGACTAATTGAATGACATCAGCTGGCAATCCGGCGCTGACAACCGCATCACGCATAATGGAGACAAGAACTTCATTCGATCGAGCCGCGGTGGCCGATCCGCGAAGCAGCGCAGAATTGCCAGACTTCAGGAGAATCACTGCTGCATCGACTGTGACATTTGGGCGTGCTTCATAGACCATGCCCACTACACCAAAGGGCACCGTGACTTGTTTGAGATGCAGCCCATTCTCTAGAGTCCGTTCGCGCTTGACGATGCCAACTGGATCAGGAAGAGCAATGATCTTTCGTGCTCCACCGGCGATGCCAGCGATTCGCTCTGGAGTCAGGAGTAAGCGGTCGATGAGGGATTCTGATATTCCCTCAGCTCTCGAGCGGATGACATCTTCACTATTTGCCGCGAGAATCTCACTCTCCCGAGCCAGAAGCGCTGATGCAATCGCTTCGATGGCGTTATCTTTTTGAGCACGAGTTGCATGAGCAAGCACACGACCGGCTTTTCGTGCCGACTCAGCTAACGACGCAATCATGGGAGACAGCCTAACGAATCTTCACTCCGATACGCTTGCCAATATGGTCGTCTTTCGCTGGCTTCGTAGGCTCATCATCACCAGTCTTGCGCTCTATCTCGTGCTCTTTAGCTTCACTCGACTCATCCACTATCCAGAGCCGATAGCTGCGGCCAGGCTGGGATTCGCACTTGCTCACGACACCCCGAAATTGATGCCATCGCATTACATTCCGGCATCGAATGCGCCGCGGGAATGGGCAGTTACCTCTGAAGAGTTGCCACGAACTGTCCGGTTCGATGGCTCCCAGATTTCTCTCAAGAAATTTCTCAATCAAACCGCCACGAATGCTTTCGTCGTCGTCCGAAATGGCGTCATCACCTACGAGTGGTACAAGGAAGGGTTCGATAAAAAGTTCCTCTTTCCTTCCTACTCGGTGGCCAAAACCTTAACCTCAGTCATGATTGGTCAACTAGTTGAGGAAGGAAAGATCCGGGAGAGCGATAAGTTCATCGATTTCTTCCCAGAGTTCAAGAATGGTTCCGCATTCGATGACATCACAATCAACCAACTTCTCGACATGCGCTCTGGTGTTGGCGTCTCGGATAACTATCCGTCTGGACCCAGTGGTTGGGGCGTGGCAATCGCCCAGATGTATGCGTCGACAGACTTGCACTGGTTCCTTGGCAACAACCGGAAGATGGCTTTCCAGCCAGGTAGGGACGCGGAGTATCGAAGCGTCGATTCGATGATGCTTGGCATGATCATCAAGAAAGTGACCGGTGAGAGAGTTTCCGATTTCTTTGCTCGGTCAATTTGGCAACCGGCCGGAGCGAGCTATGGTGCTACTTGGAATGTCGACCGCCTTGATGGTCAAGAGAAGACCTTCTGTTGCTTCAACGCAGCTGCCCGAGACTACGCACTTATGGGCCAGATGATTCTCGATGGCGGCATAGTCAATGGGAATCAGGTGATCCCGCAACAATGGAGCAAAAGATTAGCGACGCCAGTGGTCACACTCGACCGCGATTGGGGTTATGGCGCACAAATCTGGCATCCATACCCCAACACTTCAATGCTCTTGGGATTGCATGGCCAGCATGTCCTCGTCGTGCCAGAAACTAAGACGGTTGTCGTCAAACTCAGCGATGACCTAAATGATGAGAATGAAGGTCCAGTCACTGAAGTCATGCGGGATATAGCGCTGCGAAATTAGACCAAAGTCAGATCATCACGATGGACAAGTTCGCGGTCGTACTCTGCGCCGAATTTTGCTGCCAACTCCTTGGTGCTCTTCCCAAGAAGTTGCGGAATCTCATCGCTATCAAAAGCTACTAAGCCACGGGCAATCACTTTGTTCTGCGGGGAAACGAGGTTGACGACATCACCGGCGGCGAAATCCCCTGTTACTGCGGTGACCCCTGCTGCTAAGAGCGAGGTGCCGCGCTCTGTTATTGCGACCGTCGCGCCAGCATCGAGGGTGAGGGCCCCTTTTGGCGAAGAAGCGTGAGCAATCCACAAAGCACGAGAAGGTGCTCGGTGCGAACCAGCATGAAAAATCGTTCCAATATCTGCACCATCGATTGCTCCTTGGACATGCTCAAGCGAGGTGAGGACGACTGCCGTTCCCGCACTCGTTGCAATTCGTGCTGCTTCCACCTTTGTGGTCATGCCACCGCTGCCCACGCCTGAACTCCCGGCGCCGCCAAAACTTGCTTCTGCAAGGGCGGCGAAATCGGATACTTCAGGAATCTTCTTCGCGTTGGCCGAGTGCGGCGGCGCATCATAAAGCGCATCGATATCCGAAAGTAGAATCAACAGATCTGCCTGAACCAAGTGCGCGACCAGAGCGGCAAGTCGGTCGTTATCTCCAAAGCGAATCTCAGAAGTACCCACGGTGTCGTTCTCATTTATGACCGGCACTACTCCCAGCGAGAGCAACCGCTCAAGTGTGCGCTGAGCGTTGCGATAGTGGCTTCGTCGGACAATATCTTCACTTGTGAGTAGCACCTGTGATGCCGTAATCGAATACCGGGCAAAGGATTCGGTATATCGATACATCAATAATCCTTGGCCGACCGATGCCGCAGCTTGCTGGAGCTCTAATTCTTTCGGTCTGCTCTTTAATCCAAGGGGCGCAAGTCCAGCTGCAATCGCACCTGATGTGACCACGAGTACATCGATCTTTCGAGCGCGCGCACTTGCCACGGCGTCTACGAGTCGATCTACCGCAGCTGAATCCAAACCAGCACCAGCGCTGCCAGTGAGCGAAGATGAACCAACCTTGATGACGATTCGTTTTGCATTGGTGACTTCACTGCGCATCGTCTTCGCTCCAATCTTCGCCACCATTATCTGCTCTCTCTTTATGGAGACCTAGTTGAACAGTCTCTACCCGGACATCGTGTCCTCGGCGAGTATGGAAATGCTCCACTCCAGCCTCGATTGTTGGCTCCCACTGAAAGCCGGTCGCATCCTCGCCCTCGCCAATGAGAACCTCACAGCCTGGCTGTGCTCCTAATTTGAAGAGCGCCTTTTCGACTCCAAGGCGCGCCAGTCGATCTGCTAAATAACCGACAGCCTCTTCGTTGCTGAAATTTGTTTGATGTACCCATCGCTCGGGCTTGACTCCAGTGATAACGAATCGACCGTGCTTATCTTGTTTCACTTCGAAACCAGCATCATCGACCGCTTTAGGACGAAGCACGATTCGAGGAGCTTCCTGAGCTACTTTCGGATCTTTAAGTCGTCGGTTGATGAGAGCGGCCATCGCGTATAGCAGCTCGGTGATTCCTTCCCGGGTTGCCGCCGAGATTGGGTAGACCTCCAGGCCACGAGCTCGGAGATTCTCGCTGACCATCTCTGCCATAGCCCGGCCATCAGGAAGGTCTATCTTGTTGAGCGCAACAATTCGGGGGCGATCATTAAGTCCGCCGTAAGCCGCAAGCTCTGCCTCGATTACCTCAAAATCGTGAATCGGATCGCGATCACTCTCGAGTGTGCCGCAATCCAAGACATGTACTAGCGCCGAACAGCGCTCCACATGGCGCAAGAATTCAAGTCCTAGACCCTTGCCTTCGCTTGCGCCAGGAATCAATCCAGGTACATCGGCAACGGTGAATCGATGTTCGCCAATCTCTACGACACCAAGATTGGGGACCAAGGTGGTGAAGGGATATTCGGCAATCTTTGGTCGGGCAGCAGATATCGCAGCAATCAAGGATGATTTTCCTGCAGATGGATATCCCACGAGCGCAATATCGGCAACGCTCTTTAACTCAAGGGTTAATTCGACTTTCTCTCCTGGCTCGCCAAGAAGAGCGAATCCGGGGGCTCTGCGTTTCGATGATGCCAACGCTGCATTTCCCAAACCGCCAGCCCCACCGCGAGCGACAACAAAGCGGGTGCCCACGCCGAGCAAGTCAGCGATGATGTTTCCATGTGTATCGCGAAGGACCGTCCCTTCGGGAACCGGCAAGATCAGATCATCGCCTTGTGGTCCATCTTTATGGCCGCCTTGCCCATGGCGCCCTGAGGTCGCCGTCCGATGTGGGCTGTAATGAAAATCTAGAAGTGTTGTCGAACTTGGATCGACCACGAGGATGATGTCGCCACCTCGGCCACCATTGCCACCATCAGGTCCACCTAGAGGCTTGAACTTTTCTCGATGCACCGAGACGCAACCGTTACCACCACTTCCTGCTTGAGCAAGTAGTCGTGCTTGGTCGATGAAACTTACTGATGACATCTGCGTTAATCACCTCTACTTCCTCATTCTGCTTAAAAGAAAAAAGCGGGCCCGTATGCGGACCCGCTCAAGAAAAGTCCGTTGATTATTGAGGGAGAACATTCACTACACGACGCCCGCGAGCGTTGCCAAACGAGACGGATCCGGCAGCCAGAGCGAAGAGAGTGTCATCTTTGCCACGACCAACATTTGCACCTGGGTGAAAGTGAGTTCCTCGTTGACGAACCAGGATCTCGCCCGTGCGGACTACCTGTCCAGCAAAGCGCTTCACACCAAGAAATTGCGGATTGGAGTCGCGACCATTGCGGGTCGAGGAGACACCTTTTTTACTTGCCATCTCGTAACTCTCTCTCTAATTACTTGCTGATTTTACTTGCTGTTGATCGCCGTGACTTTGATTCGGGTCTTCTTCGCACGGAAGCCTTGACGACGACGGTAGCCGGTCTTGCTCTTGTATCGAAGGATGTCGATTTTGGGACCCTTTACCTCTTCGAGCACCTCGGCGCTAATGGTGGAGCCAGCTCCCGGAGTGGAGACCTTCCCGCCATCGACGACAAGGAGAATCGGCAGTGAGAGGGTGCTACCCACTCCGGCTTCGACTCGATCGATATCGAGAACTTCGCCGACGGATACTCGCTCTTGGCGAGCGCCAGCCTTGACGATTGCGTACACGGTTGCTCCTTGGATGCCCGTTGATTACAGGCTGCTAAGGGTAGGGATTGGCTCCCCTACCGGTCAAACTGAGGGGGTGATGACCCCGCCGCTGCTGACTCGACGACGACCTCGCCGGCCCGTTGAGAGTGGGCTCTGCACGGGAGTATCCACGATCATCAGCTCAGATTTTGAGCTTTTCTCGTCGCGATCGTGAATCACTTCGTGTTCATCCGAAGGATCGTCTTCGCGGTGATCGCCAGCATCGCCAGCATCGCCAACATCGCCAACATCGCCAACACCGCCAACGCTGCTCTCGTCATCATGGTGTCGCGACTGTGCTGCCATCGGGACTGGATCCATATGGATATGTATCCCGCGGCCATGGCAACTCTCGCACGAGGTCGAGAAGGCTTCAATCAGACCTTGGCCAACTCGTTTCCGAGTCATCTGAACCAGACCTAACGAGGTTACTTCTGCTACTTGATGCTTGGTTCGATCGCGACCAAGACATTCGGTCAATCGGCGCAAGACCATGTCCCGATTTGATTCTAAGACCATGTCGATGAAATCGACCACGATGATTCCACCAAGGTCGCGGAGTCGAAGTTGACGCGCAATCTCTTCTGCAGCCTCGAGATTATTCTTCGTGACAGTCTCTTCTAGATTTCCACCCTTGCCAATAAATTTTCCGGTGTTAACATCGATCACAACCATCGCTTCAGTGCGATCGATGACCAGCGATCCACCTGAGGGTAGATACACCTTTCGATCAAGGGCTTTCGCCAACTGCTCATCGACTCGGTGCTCAGCGAAAATATCCTTTGGTTTATGCCACTTAGAGATTTTCTGCACAAGATCAGGTGCTACGAAGCCGAGATAACTGCTGATTTCTTCCCACGCTTCATCGCCCTGTACATGGAGTGAGCGGAAATCCTCATTGAAGATGTCGCGCACTACCCGAATGTTGAGGTCGGGCTCGGCATAGAGGAGTGACGGTGCGGTGGCACTTGGCTCTTTCGCCTTTTGCTCGATTACTTCCCACTGCGCCTTTAAGCGGGCGACATCGCGAGTAAGTTCTTCCTCACTTGCACCTTCAGCAGCGGTACGAACAATGACGCCAGCTTCCTCAGGGACAAGGCCCTTTAAGATCGACTTTAGACGAGAGCGTTCGTTCTCTGGCAAGCGACGGCTGATGCCACTCATTCCCCCTGCAGGCACATAAACAAGATAGCGACCAGGCAATGAAATCTGGCTGGTGAGCCGAGCGCCTTTTTGGCCGATGGGATCCTTGGTGACCTGTACCAATACCGGCTGTCCGGATTTGAGGGCTAATTCGATTTTTCGTGGCGTGCCATCAGCAAGACCTGCGGCATCCCAGTTCACTTCACCAGCGTAAAGAACTGCGTTTCGACCTTTGCCGATATCGACGAATGCTGCCTCCATGCTCGGCAGAACATTCTGCACCCGCCCGAGATAAACATTTCCGACATAAGAGCTACTTGATGCGCGATTGACATAGTGCTCGACCAAGATTTTATCCTCGAGAATCGCAATCTGAGTCCGATCACCGGTTTGCCGGACCAACATCGTTCGATCGACATTTTCGCGACGAGCTAGAAATTCAGCTTCAGTAATAACTGCGGGACGACGATTGCCATGGAAGGAGCGGGGATGATCGCGATCCCGGTCTCGGTCTCGGTCCCGATCTCGGTCTCGACGACGGCCTCGCTTATCAACTCGCGTTGACGGGGAATCATCACCACGCTCGCTTCTGGAACCCGAGCGGGGTTCGCGAACTTTGATTGTCGTGACCACGCCATCTTCGACGATTGTCTGCGCCTGGGAATCCCCCGCGCCAGCAACCCTTCGCCGACGGCGGCGATGTGTTCCCGATCCGTCGTCAGAATCACTCTCTACTGAGGAGCTTGCGCCCTCGTTACCTCGGCTATTTTCCCCTGGCTGATCAAGTTCACCCGCGTCGCCGAATTCGTTCTGATCAGCATGGCGATTTCGCCCACGACCGCGACCACCCCGCCGCCGATTGCGATGTCGTGAACGCCCACCGCTCTCGCCAGCAACACCGCTCTCCTCGCTTGCAGAATCTTTGCCACGGATATCAGCCTGCGCAGCCGCACTCTCTTTCTTCGCTTTAGGCGCTGCCTTTTCAGCAACGGGCTTCTCAGCAGCCTTCTTGGATGTCGTTCGTGCCGGCGCCTGGAAGACAGGTACGGGGATTACCCCCTTCTTTACCTTCGCAGGGGCAGGTGCAGGTGCATTTTTGGGGCTTTCCACTACAGCAGTGGCAGCTTTCTTCGTTGCCTTGGAGGCTTTTGGTTTAGCGGGTGATTTCTCTGGCTTCTGCTCTTTCGCAGAAACTTTTTTCAATACGCGCTTACGCGCAGTTGCAGCCATCGTTACTCATTTCATGTCCTACCGAAGTAAGACGAAGCTCAGTGTTCGTGAAGAAAATCTTCGGTCGCGCCACCAAGGTCTGCTGCTGATCGAAATCAGCTCGCCCCCTCGAGGCTGCGGTTGCCCTAAGTATGGCAGATAACTAGCTTCGAGCGCGAATATTGAGCAAGAGCCCGACCCCAATCAAGGTGGCAAACATGCTCGAGCCCCCGTATGACAACAACGGCAGCGGCACCCCGGTCATTGGAGCCAACCCCAAGGTCATCCCGATGTTCTCGAATATTTGAAATCCAAACCATGCAGTTACGCCGAGGCAGACTAACCGACCAAATAGATCGTTAGCTCTGCGGGCAATCACAAGTGCGCGCCACAGAATAATCGAGTAGAGCAGAACAATGATCGCGCACCCTACAAAACCTAATTCTTCACCGGCGACGGTAAAAATAAAATCTGTTTGTTGCTCGGGAACGAATCGACCATTTGTTTGAGGTCCTTCGAAGAGTCCTTTGCCGAATAGTCCTCCAGAACCAATGGTGATTCGCGCTTGTCGTAATTGATATCCAGTGCTCTGTGGGTCGGCAGTCGGATCGACAAATGATTGCAATCGATTGAGTTGATACTGCGCGATGACTCCCAGTCGAATTGCAGCGAAAGCGCCAAACCCTGCGATTGCCAGGAGACCTACGCTCCAACGAAGTTGTGCACCAGAGACGGCAATCATCGTCACCACTGATGCGCCGATGATCACAGTGGTACCTAGATCTGGTTGTAACACGATTAATAGAATCGGGATAGCGGCTACAGATAATGCCTGGAGAACATCGATTGCTCTGGGATATTCATAGCCATCTTGTTTCTCAGCGAGAATCATCGCCATGCCCACGATGATCGCAATCTTCGCTAACTCCGCTGGCTGAATTTGTAACCCACCAGGCAACGCAATCCAGGCACGGGCACCATTTACCGTCGCACCAATTCCAGGTATCAGTACGGCAACAAGACCAAGGACAGAGATTCCCCAGATTATTGGGGTGTAGGCGCGCAGCAAGCGATAATCAATGAGAGTGGTGCCGAAAGCAAGTAATAAACCGATGAGAATATTCAACGAATGTCGCTTCAGGTAGTACTCGGGATCGCCGCCAAATGAGGCATACCAATCTCGAGTGGCTGCGTAGATAAGTAGGATTCCGATGCCCAAAAGGGCTCCCACCGCAATCAACAATGGCAGGTCAAGGCGATCAACGATGGAGATTCGTTCAAATCGTGATCGCCTGAACCGGCGCGGATTATTTATCGTCGCCATCTTCACTCCACCACCGGTCTGCGAGGAATTTGCGAAGGAGGTACCGATGGGAAGATTGCCTGCTCCTTGAGGATTTGCGAACCCTGGACGCCAAAGATTGCTTCGTAGATTCTGCGCACTGATGGACCTGATGTACCCGAACCGGTACCTCCTTGGCTAATCATCATCACCACTGCATACCGAGGTGCATCAGATGGGGCAAAACTTGCAAACCACGAAGTCGTATCTTTACTTGAGCCATCAGAATTCTTGCCGTACACCTCACCGGTGCCGGTCTTGCCGCTTATGGCTATCGGCATTCCATCAAAGCGCCACTTTGCCGTTCCTGATGTCACCACTGCACGGAGTGATTTTCGTAGGAATGCCATCGTCTTCTTTGACACTGGCAGTTTTCCTACTTTCTTAGGGTCAATCTCCTTGATCAATTCTCCCTCGGGTGAAATGACAGCGCGCGCAACAGTGGGTTGCCACATCGTTCCGCCATTTGCAATAGCTGCATAAATCTGTGCCATTTGCAAAGGAGTCATCGTGGTGTCACCTTGACCAATCGCAAAGTTGACCGCATCTCCTGCGCGAATCTTGGCACCATCTACGCAATTCTCTTTTGCAATCGCAATCAAATAAGGAGTGAGCTGCGACTTCTTGGCACGCTTCTCGTAATTACAGAAGAAATCCTTGTTCCGTTCATACCATTTAGCGCGCCACTGCCGATCAGCTAAGCGACCAGCGGACTCTGAGGGCAGATCGATCCCGGTGCGCTTGCCCAAATGGAATGCGGCAGCCGCCTTGTAGAAGTAGTCGTTCGGCTCCTTCTTAGGTCGCAACCCACCATCTTTCAACCATTCGTTATATGCAATCTCGTACCAGAGCGTGTCGCAGGAAATGGCAATTCCTTGCTCGAGAGAGATTCTGCCTGCCCCTTTGCTCTCATAGTTCCTGAAAGTTCTATTACCCACTTGGAAATCGGCCGGGCAGTCGTACATGCCATTGAGGTCATAGCCAGCCTTAGATGCCGCCGCGACTGAGACAACTTTGAAAGCGGAGGCAGGCGCAAAAGTTCCCTGGAGCGCTCGCGAGAGCGCAGGTACCCCACTCTTTGCACTGTATAAATCTTTCGCCTGCTTCTGTGTTATCCCCTGCTCCCAAATATTTGGGTCGTAAGTAGGATAGGAAGCCATTGCAAGAATGCGTCCGGTCTTAACATCCATTACGACTGCGGCGCCTGAATCGGCTTTGCGGGCCCCCTTCTTATCTACCGTTCCAGAGCGCGCGCGGATAATCGCAGCTACCAATTCGCGTTCGACAACTGCTTGCAATCGTGCATCGATGCTCGTGACTAGATGATTGCCAGGGATTGCGGCGCTCTCTTTAAGGACACTAGTTGCAGATTCCTTCCGGTCGACAACGATTGTTTTTACTCCCGGAACTCCGCGCAAATATTCGTCGTATTGCTTCTCTAATCCTGCTTTACCGAGAGATTCATTAAGATAGAGCTTTCGCGAGGTAACTTTCGCTAATTCTTGCTCGCTTACTGGCCCGACATACCCGAGAATGTGGGCCGCGTTCGCGCCCTCGGCCCCTGGGTAATATCGAAAGCCTTGTGGCGATGCAAGTACGCCCGGGTATCGCTCTGCATGTTCGACTATCGAGAGAGCAACTTCCTCGCTTGCGTCGACAGCAATCGGGATTGGTTGATAGCGAGAACCATTCCAACATCGTGCGCCACCAGTGAGTTCTGCCGTTACCTTCTCACCACATAGTCTGGTCTTGCCATAAACCTGGTCATACGGCATCTTCAGAATCTTTGCAGTTGCTTTGAGTGCAGCCATTCCTTTATCGGGCTGTGCATCCAGAATTGATCGATCAACAGCAACGACCAAACCCACTCGATTGAGGGCAAGGGGTTTGCCCGAACTATCCAGAATCATTCCACGGGTAGCCGGCGTGACGACATTTCGGCTTTGAATTTCAAGGGCTGCATCTTGGTATCGCTCAGTGGTCGCGACTTGAAGGTAAAAAAGTCGACCCAATAGCGCAAGCATCAGCGAGAAGAGCAAAATCTGAACGAAAATGGTGGCGTACCGAGATCGCTCACCCATTGCGAGCTCCAGTTCCGAGAATCCCTGCTGGGCTTGCAGCACTGCTTGCGCCGCCTGCGAAGTGAGCGAGCCTGATGATCATCGGCGAGAGCAATGGCGTAAAGATCGCCGACCAAAGTAGTACCCCTGGTGCGGTCCGTGCGAATGAGAGTCCTTGCTCCGCGCTTATCAACCAACTAGTCACTGCGAAGAGGAGTAATGTGATCAGAAGCGCACCTGTGACAGTAACGGTAAGAGTGAGTGGCGCCCGTCTACTTGAACGGAGTTGCACTCCCATTTCAGAGATTCCAAAACAGACTGATGCAAGAACGAAAGCCCAGTGGCCAATCAATCCAACCGAGAGCGGATTAAGATCAAAGAGCAGACCTGCGATAAAACCTTGCAGCGCAGCAAACTCTGGCTCCTCTAAGAATGCCCAGGCTAAAACTACAATCAGAAAAAGTGAGGGATCGGCCAGTGGAAAATCGATCCGTGCAATGACCGAGTTCTGTAGCGCCAGCGAGATTATTGCGATTGGTAGAAAGAAGAGCGTCTTGCGCATTATTGCTTCGCCTTCTTTTTGCCGGTCGAGGAAGAGGGTGAAGGCTCAGGTGTAGGAGTGATGTAAACGGTGACCGTTGGTGTGGGAGTTGGCTTTGGCGCCGGAGGCAGGAGCGCATCACGCGGATTGACTTTCACCTTCCCTGTCACCACCGCAACTACTTCAATAGAGTTAACATTCACAAATGGTTTGACTAGTGCGCTCTTGGTCAATGTGCCCGAGCTCTGATTGACAGCAGTCACTGTCCCGATCGGCACTCCGGGAACGAATGGTCTGCTACTGGTGCTGCCTCGAGCTACCAATCGATCGCCAACTTTCAATGGTGACGAGGAATCGAAGAGCGTCAATGAGAGTTCAGAGTTGCCATTGCCCGTGACTACACCCAACACTCCTGAACCCTCCATTCGAATTCCTGCTTTGAAGGTCTCGTCGTCGATAAGCAGTGCAATCGCGCTCTCTGCAGTTACCGAAATGACTCGGCCAACCAGGCCAGCGCCAGCGATAACCGTCATATCCTCATTGACACCATCTCGAGTGCCCACATCCAACTGGACCGTTCGACTAAATCCAGCAGCCGAACCAGCAGCGATTACTCGAGCAGGCACGCTCTCGTATCTCCCCGCTGCTGCGAGATCAAGCACTTTGGAGAGCGCTTCGAATTCGCGTTGTGCGACCGAGAGTCTGCTTACCTCCTCTTTCAGCGCTGCATTCTTTGATTCGAGTTCAGAGATCTTGGCTCCGCTCCTACCGATGTTGGATGCATCAGAGATGAAGCGACTTACTGGGTCATAGAAGAAGCGAAAGAACGATTGAACCGGAGCAAGCACAGTATTAGTAATGTTTCGGAAAGTTTGGCCTGGAACAGTGCCTCGAAGGTCGAGAGTGACGATGATCAAGGCGGTGACTAGGAGTGCGATGAGAAAGAATCGTGAACGCGACTTATCTGGTGTTGCCAACGATTCACCTCACTTTCAGAGTTTCAGTCCACAACGCCCATAACGCCCAAAACGGAGTGCGACTGTTATCTGCGAGGTTCGGAGATAAGAACCTTTTCGAGGGCTTCGAATTCCTCGATGCATCGTCCAGTACCCATAACCACCGCATTTAACGGATTCTCTGCGATATGCACCGCAATGCCAGTCTCGTGACGGAGTCGTTCGTCCAGTCCGTGCAAGAGCGCTCCACCGCCTGTGAGCACAATGCCACGATCCATGATGTCGCCAGAGAGTTCTGGTGGACAACTATCAAGTGTGCTCTTTACCGCCTCAACGATTCGTGAGACTGGTTCATCGATTGCCTTGCGAATCTCTTCGGCAGTGACCAATATCGTCTTGGGTAGGCCTGTGACAAGATCACGGCCGCGAATCTCAGCATCCGGCTCGCCCACTGCAGGAAAGGCAGAGCCAATTGCCATCTTGATCTCTTCAGCGGTGCGCTCACCAAGCAAGAGTGAATACTCTCGTTTGATCCAAGTGATGATTGCTTGGTCGAGTTCGTCTCCCCCAACGCGAATCGATTGCACGGTGACGATTCCGCCCAATGAAATAACGGCAATCTCGGTGGTGCCACCACCGATATCAACGACCATGTTTCCTGTTGGCTCGTGAATTGGTAGACCAGCACCAATCGCTGCAGCCATAGGCTCTTCGATGATGTACACCTTGCGAGCGCCTGCGGCATAGCCCGCATCCTTTACTGCGCGCTGCTCGACACCAGTTATTCCGGAAGGTACGCAGACGACCAACCGTGGCTTAGCAAAATGGCGTCGCTTGTGGACTTTTTGGATGAAGTAGCGGAGCATCCGCTCGGTGGTATCAAAATCGGAGATCACGCCATCTTTCAGAGGCCTGATGGCCACGATATTTCCGGGCGTGCGACCAATCATCCGCTTTGCTTCTAGGCCAACAGCGAGAATGCCACCGGTATCTTGATTGATCGCCACGACACTCGGCTCGTTGAGCACGATGCCTCGACCACGCACATAAACCAATGTATTTGCGGTTCCCAGGTCGATCGCCATATCACGACCGATGAACGACATCGTCTTAGCCATTATTTACCTCCGAAGAAAAGTGCAATCTCGCGCTCAGCAGATTCGACAGAATCTGAACCATGCACGATGTTCTGTACAACTTTGGTTCCTTGGTCTCGCGCAAGATCGCCACGAATGGTTCCGGGAGCTGCGGTCGTGGGGTCGGTTGTTCCTGCAAGTGAACGGAAACCTTCGATCACTCGATTCCCCTCGGCGATGAGTGCGACGATAGGCCCAGAGAGCATAAATTCCAGTAGCGGTTCGTAAAAGGGTTTTCCGGCATGCTCGGCGTAATGCTTCTCTAATAGCGCACGATCTGCGTGAAGCATTCGAAGATCGGCGATGAGGTAGCCCTTCCGCTCGATTCGAGCGATGACTTCGCCTATCAGATTGCGACGAACCCCATCGGGTTTGATCAACACCAAGGTCCGTTCCATGGCTACAGCCTAACGGCTCATTGAGGGGTCAGACGAGCGCGGGCGGCCTCCCCGGCCCTGCCGACGACGATTGCCGCGATCCACAGGAGCGCGAAAATCCCGCCGAGGAAATACATCATCGTTACGACCACGCCGTATGCAATCAATGGAATTTGCAGCACAGAGCCGATGACCCAACCCGATTTTCGCTTGAGGAGTCCGGGCGCCAGAAGGAGCAGAATCGCAAGGAGAGCTCCTGCGGCCAACTCCCAGGTGTCAGATGAATTCATGGCAATCAATAACGCAAAACCCATGGTGAAGGACTCCATCACCAGAACACTTGATGCCAGCATCCGCATGGTCATTTACCCTTCTTGAGAAGTGTTCGCGCCTGCCCCGCAGTAACGACCGATCCAGTTATCAGAATACCCACCGATGATCGCGAGTGCTCGGGTTGAGTTGCCCGGTCGATGGCGAGCTCGATGGCGCGTTTGATGGAGCCAGCTGAACTCACCTGATCCTCTTCAAAAATCTCTTGTGCAATCGCGAAGAGTTTTTCGGTTGGTAATGCGCGTGACGATGAATTCTCAGTCACGATGATTTCGTCAACGCTATGTGAGAGCTCAGCAAGAAAATGTGTCACATCCTTGTCAGCCAAAATTGCGACAATCGCAATCAACTTATCAAAGGCAAACTCTTCGGCGAGCGCTTCATTTAGTGCAAGTGCACCATGAGGATTATGTGCAGCATCGATGATGATCGTGGGGTTTCGGTGTACTACTTCAAGTCGTCCCGGTGATGAGACATTGGCAAACCCATCCCGTATGGCATCCAGGTCCAATCGTTGCGCCCCACCACCCAAAAAAGCCTCGACTGCAGTCAAAGCTAATGCCGCATTCGAGGCTTGATGCCGCCCGTGGAGCGGTAAGAAGATCTCGTCATAGGTGCCGCCAATACCTTGGATGGTGAGCATCTGCCCGCCAACGGCCACATCACGATGAAGCAGTGCGAAATCCAAACCCTCACGGAGCGGAATGGATTCGGTCTTTGCCCCTTCCCTGAGCAGAACTTCGGCAGCTTCTCGAGTTTGTTGGGCTAATACTGAGGGTTTGCCGCTGCGAAATATTCCAGCTTTCGTAAGCGCGATCTCGGCGATGGTGTTCCCCAGATATTCCTGATGGTCCAGCCCGATAGGCGTCATGACTGCAACATCAGAATCAATCACATTGGTTGCATCCCATGCTCCGCCCATGCCGCATTCGATTACGGCGACATCGATAGGTGCATCCGCAAATGCTGCATATGCCATGGCAGTCAACACTTCGAAGTAAGAAAGTGGGTGGGTGGATTTTGCGTCAACTAACTCGATGTACGGCTTGATATCTTCATAGGTATATATGAAATATTCGGATGTGATGTTCTCGCCATTGAGGGAAATCCGCTCACGGATATCCTCAAGGTGCGGACTGGTGTACCGACCGGTTCGAATTCCGAAGGCGCGCAAGAGGGATTCGATCATTCGAGAGGTAGAGGTCTTGCCATTGGTGCCCGCGATATGAATGGAACGGAAGTTTGTCTGCGGATTGCCTAAATAATCTAGTAATAACTTGATTCGATCTAGACTTGGCTCGATTTTGCTCTCTGGCCAGCGAGCATTCAACTCTTCGGTGATCTCCGAAAGTCGCGCATCAATCTCCTCCGACATCACACTCAACCGGGGAGTTTGCTGAGCTGTTCGGTGATTCGCGCAATATCTAGATCGCACTCGGCTAATCGGGACTTGATAGTGGCGACGACCTTCTCAGGCGCCTTCGCCATAAAATCTGCATTATCTAGTTTGATTCGCGCAGTCTCACGATCTTTCTGAGCAGTTGCTAGATCTTTCTCCAGTCGAGATCGCTCCGCCACAACATCTACGGTCCCTGATAGATCAAATTCGCATGTCATTGCAGCAACCAAGATCGAGCCAGAAGGAACGAACGAGTGATCGGGTTCGATTATTCGTAAAACTCCTCGAATCGCCTGCTCAAATGGCGCGATGGCGCTCTTCTCGATGCCAAGGAACCGCCCTGGAATGGGAGCAGATGGCTTTACCCCCTGATCATTGCGGAATCGACGCACTTCGGTAATCACGGTTTTGACCTGCTCCATTGCCGAATTGCTCTGCTCATTGATACGAGCAAGATCAGCTTCTGGCCACGATGCGATAACCAGACTCTGGCCACCAGTGACCTTCTTCCATAACGCTTCGGTGATAAACGGCATCACCGGGTGGAGAATGCGCAACAAGTTATCCAGGACATGTCCGATAACCGCCTGCGCGTTCGCTGCCTCGCCTCCCCCTTGAGAAAATGAGGATTTAGCAAGTTCCAGGTACCAATCACAGAAATCGTCCCAAGCGAAGTGATAAATCGCCTCGCACGCTTTCGCAAACTCGAATGCCTCGAAATATCCATCTGCCTCTTTGATAGTCTGATGTAAGCGAGAGATAATCCAATTATCGATTTGCGAAAGATCTTTCGCAGCAGGCAACCCTCTCGATGTAGTGGCGCCATTCATCAACGCGAATCGTGAAGCATTCCAGAGTTTGGTCGCAAAATTTCGTGACCCTGCTACCCACTCTTCGGCTAGAGCTTGATCAGTTCCGGGATTTGCGCCACGAGCAAGGGAGAATCGCAGCGCATCGGCGCCATATTTATCCATAAATTCCAATGGATCGATGGTATTTCCTCGTGACTTACTCATCTTCTTGCCGTGCTTATCGCGGACTAGTCCGTGGAGTGCGATGATGTGAAACGGTGGCACCCCATCCATGGCAAAGAGACCAAATATCATCATGCGTGCAACCCAGAAGAAAAGGATGTCGTAACCTGTTACAAGGACGCTGGTGGGATAGAACTTCTTCAAATCCTCGGTGTTATCTGGCCAACCTAGCGTTGAGAAGGGCCAGAGAGCAGAAGAAAACCAGGTATCGAGTACATCAGGATCTTGTGTCCAACCCTCAGGCGCCTTTTCGTCAGGTCCAACAACTTTGACCTGGTCGTTGGGCCCATACCAAACGGGGATCCGATGTCCCCACCACAATTGGCGCGAGATACACCAATCGTGCATGTTGTCGACCCATTCGAAATAGCGAGGCGCTAACTCTTCAGGTTCGATCCTCACCAGACCTTTGCGGACTGCATCACCAGCAGCCTTGGCAAGTGGAGCGACCTTGACGAACCACTGCATCGAAAGACGCGGCTCGACCGTGGTATCGCATCGTGAGCAGTGGCCGACCGCATGGACATAGGGGCGCTTTTCCGAGACGACCCGACCCATTTCGCGGAGGCGTTCGACTACTGCAGTACGAGCAACGAACCGATCCAAGCCATCGAATTCAGTTCCCGTACCCTCCATGATTCCGTGCTCATTCATGATCACGATCATCGGAACATTGTGTCGTCGTCCCATCTCAAAATCGTTGGGATCATGCGCAGCGGTGACCTTGACTGCACCAGTTCCAAATTCTGGCTCAACTAATTCATCAGCAATGATGGGAATCATCCGATTGACAAGTGGCAACAAAACTTCTTTGCCAATCATGTGCTTGTAGCGATCATCATCGGGATGCACTGCAACGGCGCCATCACCGAGCATGGTCTCGGGTCGGGTGGTCGCTACTGTGATGTTGAGATTCTCGTCGCCATAGCGAACTTGGATAAATTCTCCCGCATCATCGCTATGTTCGACCTCGATATCGCTGAGAGCGGTCAGACAGCGAGGGCACCAATTAATGATCCGTTCGGCTCGGTAAATCAATTCTTTCTCATAGAGGCGTTTGAAAATAGTGAGGACAGCGCGAGAGAGCCCTTCGTCCATGGTGAATCTTTCACGAGACCAATCAACGCTATTTCCCAGGCGTTTCATTTGTCCGAGAATCGCACCACCAGATTGGCTCTTCCACTCCCAGACTTTCTTGACGAACTCTTCGCGGCCGAAGTCGTGCCGAGATTTCTTCTCTTGTGCTAGTTGTTTCTCAACAACATTCTGCGTTGCAATTCCCGCATGATCCATTCCTGGCAGCCAGAGCGCCTCATAACCTTGCATCCTGCGGCGACGAATGAGCGTGTCTTGAAGTGTGTGGTCGAGTGCATGGCCGATATGCAAGCTTCCGGTGACATTGGGAGGAGGGATGACGATGCAGAACGGTGGTTTCGATGATCGCGCGTCGGCGGTGAAGTAACCCTGTTCCATCCAACTCTGATAGAGCGGGGCCTCGAGGTCAGCCGGAGAGAAGTGTGTAGGTAGATCCTGATCGGCTGCCATAGCGGGCAATCTTAGGCGCTCTTCTCGGCTTCCCCATCTTCACGAAGAACCAAGGTCGGCGGCGCTTGTTCGGTGACAGACTCAGCATTGATCACCACGCGAGCGATATCTTTTCGGCTTGGGGTGTCGAACATGACGGTCAAGAGCACCTCTTCCATGATTGCTCGAAGTCCCCGGGCCCCGGTGCCGCGCTTGATTGCCTGTTCGGCAACTGCGGTGAGTGCTTCGTCGGTGAATTCCAACTCGACACCATCGAGTTCAAAGAGTTTTTGGTACTGCTTGGTCAATGCATTCTTTGGTTCGGTGAGAATCTGCATCAACGCATCGTGATCGAGAGCGTCCACGCTCGTGATGACCGGAAGGCGGCCAACAAATTCAGGAATCATCCCGAACTTCAATAAGTCCTCGGGGAGCACATTGCTAAAAATGTCACTGGCATTTCGCTCGGCAGCGCTCTGCAAGGTGGCATTGAAGCCAAGGCCCTTGCCGCCCATTCGCGCTTCGATGATTTTGTCGAGACCGGCAAATGCGCCACCCACGATGAAAAGCACATTCGTAGTGTCGATCTGTATAAACTCTTGATGCGGATGTTTGCGGCCGCCCTGTGGTGGCACAGAAGCGGTGGTTCCTTCAATTATTTTCAAGAGCGCCTGCTGGACGCCTTCACCAGAGACATCACGAGTGATTGATGGATTCTCACTCTTGCGGGCGACTTTATCGATCTCGTCGATGTAAATGATTCCGCGTTCTGCCCGCTTGACATCGAAATCTGCTGCTTGGATGAGCTTGAGCAGGATGTTCTCGACATCCTCACCGACATACCCTGCCTCGGTAAGGGCGGTGGCATCGGCGATGGCAAATGGCACATTGAGCATTCGTGCAAGGGTCTGCGCCAGGAGGGTTTTGCCGCATCCGGTCGGACCAAGGAGCAGGATGTTGCTCTTTGCTAATTCGACGGCGCCTTCGCGAACACTTTCGCCACCCTGGATTCGTTTGTAATGGTTATAGACCGCCACCGAGAGAGATTTCTTTGCTCGATCCTGGCCTATGACATATTGATTGAGGAATTCAAAGATTTCGTGTGGCTTAGGAAGTTCTTGAAGTGAGACCGCACTCGCGCTGGAGAGTTCTTCAACGATGATTTCGTTGCAGAGTTCGATACATTCATCGCAAATGTAGACCCCTGGTCCTGCGATGAGCTTCTTCACCTGTTTCTGGGATTTGCCACAGAAGGAGCACTTGAGCAGCTCACTGCTCTCGCCGATGCGCGGCATGGTGGCCTCCTTCGTCTATGAAAGCTTCGCTAAGCAATCCCAAGCGATAAGTAAAGGGTACGGATAAAACCCGACCTTTGCCGGGTTTTATCGGTGGAATCTGTTCGCTATTAGAGGACGAAGTAGCTCGGGAACTACTTGGCTGCGTTGGCTTTCCGGGTGGAAAGCACCTGATCGATCAAGCCCCACTCGACCGCCTCTTGTGCGGTGAGGATCTTGTCGCGATCAATCTCTTTCGTAATTTGCTCGGCGGTGTGGTTGGAGTGCTTGGCGAGCATATCGACGAGTAAGTCACGCATACGCATGATTTCTTTCGCTTGAATCTCGATGTCCGAGCCTTGCCCACCACCCTCGCTGGAGGGTTGATGGAGCAGGATCCGAGAATTTTCGAGAGCGTAGCGCTTGCCTTTTGTGCCACCAGTCAAGATGACTGCAGCTGCTGAAGCGGCTTGGCCAAGGCAGATCGTCATGATGTCGGGGCGGACGAATTGCATGGTGTCGTAAATCGCCGTAAGAGCTGTGAACGAACCGCCCGGTGAGTTGATGTAGAGCATGATGTCGCGATCGGGATCCATCGATTCCAATGTGAGCAACTGCGCCATCACATCGTTTGCCACGGTGTCGTCGATAGGGGTGCCAAGGAAGATGATCCGCTCTTCGAAAAGTTTGGTGTAGGGATCCATTCGCTTGAAGCCGTATGAGGTTTTCTCTTCAATGACTGGGAGCACATAGCGATTGGTTATCTCGCCAGGTTTGAGGGTCTCTTTCATCGCTGGGTTCCTCCGCTTCCGGAAACTTGTCGTGCAGAACGGACCACATGATCGACGAAGCCGTACTCCTTGGCTTGTTCGGCCGTGAACCACCGGTCGCGATCGGAATCCTCTTGGATTGTGTCGATGGATTGCCCGGTATGGAAGGCGATGAGTTCGGCCATCGATTTTTTAGTCGCTGCCATTTGCTCTGCTTGGATCTTGATGTCGCTAGCCGTTCCGCCGATGCCGCCGGAAGGTTGGTGCATCATGATGCGAGCGTGTGGAAGGGCGTAGCGTTTTCCGGGAGCGCCTGCGCAGAGCAAGAATTGCCCCATCGATGCAGCAAGGCCCATCGCGACAGTGGCAACATCGTTTTTGATGTATTGCATCGTGTCGTAAATCGCCATACCGGCGCTGATCGAACCACCGGGTGAGTTGATGTAAAGGTAGATGTCTTTCTCAGAATCTTCGGCGGCAAGCAGAAGTAACTGTGCTGCAATCGCATTTGCCATCGAATCTTCTACCACCGAACCAAGGAAGATGATTCGCTCTTGTAGTAACCGGTGGTAGACCTCGTCGTCGAGTTGACCACCTGCACGCGCGCCGCGCGCCATCGGGCTATCTGGGGTTATGAGTCCCACGCTCTGCCTGCTTTCTCGAATGGAATGTAATTACCCTAACAAGCAACTACGCCATTTACTTCCGGAAAGTGCTCTTTGTTCGCTCAGGGCATATTCGGGAGCGATTTACTATTTCTTGAGTTGGGGGCGGAGCGCTTCGATATCTATGTTCTTGCCGTTCTTGTCGACAATTGTGGCCCGGCCGAGTACCACGGCCAGCGCCTTACTCCGTGCGACATCGGCAACGAGTGAGGAGAGTTGCCCCGCCTTGGCTACCTCGTTGGTGAACTGATCAGGGGACATGCCGTATCGCATCGCGGTTCGCACGATGAATTCACTGAGTTCTTCTTCACTCACTTCGACCTTCTCTTGGTCGACGATGGCATCGAGGAGGAAGTTGTTCTTCAACGATTTACGAAGGTCGGCATCGACCTCTGCACGGTGGGCATCATCAGACTCTCGTCCCTCGCCCTTCAGGTGTTCTTCAGTCTCCGCCAAGACATAGCTTTCAGGAATTGGGATCTCGACCTTGGTGAGCAATTCCTCAACGAGTAGATCGCGGGCTTGTGCGCCCTGTTCGAGGGATTTGACTCGCTCCAAGCGAGTCTTGAAATCTGAACGCAACTCTGCGAGTGTCTCAAATTCGCTGGCTAGAGCGGCAAAAGAATCATCTAGCGGCGGTAGCTCGCGCTTCTTTACGGCATTGAGCGTCACTTCGACTTCGCCTGCTGCACCGCCTTCACTTTCAGAGCCCGGTTCGCCACCGAAGAGTTCTGTCGAGAAGGTCTTGGTCTGGCCAGCGCCCATTCCCTGAAGCGCATCGTCGAGACCAGGGAGCATTTTATCGCTGCCGACTTCGTAGGAGATGTTGTTAGCGGTGCCACCATCAACTACTTCACCGTTGATTCGCGCAATCAGATTGAGAGAGACAAAATCCCCGTTCTCGACATTCTTCTCAACAGCCGTGAGCGTGCCGAAACGAATTCGCAAAGACTCGACCTGTTCGTCGATCTCTGCTTCAGTAATCTCAACTGCATCGACAGTAACAGTGATGCCAGCAAGATCAGGAAGTTCTAACTTTGGGCGCACATCAACTTCGACAGTGAAGGAGAGTTTCTCTTTATCAACCAGTTCTTTGATATCGACCTCTGGGCGACCAAGGACTCGGACATCGTGTTCTTGTGCCGCTGCGACATATAACTGAGGCAGCGCAATGTTGATTGCCTCATCGAGTACGGCTGCTCGGCCAACTCGCTGATCGATGAGTGCGGCCGGAATCTTGCCCTTGCGGAAGCCTGGAATCGAAACCTTGGTCGCGATCTCTTTGTAAGCCTTAGCAAAATGTGGTTCGAGATCTGAAAATGGAGCGTCTACGGTGAGACGAACACGGGTGGGGCTAAGAATCTCAACTGCGCTCTTCAAACCTGACTCCTTATTGATGACCAGTAACTGGTCGGGGCGAGAGGATTCGAACCTCCGGTCTCCTGGTCCCAAACCAGGCGCGCTAGCCACTACGCTACGCCCCGTTGA
>Ga0129336_10000063_pt1 | contig 46110 bp, 41 predicted proteins | sample CPB6_02_DNA_FD_96878 | JGI IMG/M metagenome (GOLD analysis project Ga0129336, IMG submission 96878) | Freshwater to marine salinity gradient microbial communities from Chesapeake Bay, USA - CPBay_Sum_0.6_0.2_DNA | ecosystem: Environmental > Aquatic > Marine > Coastal | place: USA: Chesapeake...
GAGGAGCTGCGCTTGTCAATTACAGTGAAGATCAACCCTGAGAGCACCACTAAGGCCACCATTCCGATTACGATATTGCGCGTAACTGTGTCGCCAGTGTTTTTATTTTTGTGCTTTTCGCGCGGGCGTGGTTCCTTTGGCACTTTAACTCCTCTATAGATTGTGATAATTCTTTAGCGAGCCAGTCAACGAATGGAAGTTAGGCTCCCCTAACCCCTTTGGCTAACTCTGAGGCGAGAACTTTAACCGCTTCCAGCCCATCTTTCTCATTGGCAGAGTCCAAAATCAACTTAATAAAGGCTGAGCCAACTATCACGCCATCTGCATAACTGGCTACCTGCTTCGCCTGCTCCCGGGTAGAGACTCCAAGCCCAACAGCGACCGGAAGATCGGTTACTTTGCGAACCCGATGAACTAGATTTTCAGCCGCATCTGAAACCGTGGTTCGAGCTCCTGTTACACCCATCAAGCTCGCTGCATAAACAAAACCGGAACAGGCTTGCGAAACTTTCTCTAATCGCTCATCACTGGTACTCGGTGCTACAACATAAACTCGACCAACTTGGTTTTCATCGGTAGCTGCAAACCACTCAGAAGATTCCTCTATTGTTAAATCTGGTGTGATAACACCAACTCCCCCTGCTTGAGCTAAGCCCTTCGCAAAATCACTTACTCCGGCGCGCTCTAATGGATTCCAATATGACATCACTAATGCTGGAACAGAGGTGTTGGAAACAACATCTAATACATTCGCCGCACTAGTTTGATTACGAAGCGCTACTTCGGCCGCCTGCTGAATTATTGGTCCATCCATAACTGGATCACTGTAAGGAAATCCAACCTCAATAATGTCCACCCCTCCAGAGATCATCGCAGCAATTATCTCTTTTGATCTCTCCAAGGCGGGAAACCCAGCTGGCATGTAACCAATTAACACGGCTCGATTCTCCAACTTTGCTGTGTCGAAGACCTCTTGTAGCTTTGAATTCATATTGTTTTTTTAAAGTGGAATTCCAAAGTAGTTTGCCGCGGTTTGCACATCCTTATCTCCACGGCCAGAGAGGTTTATCAGGATAATCGCACCTTCACTTAATTCATTTCCAATTTGTAAGGCTCCGGCCAAGGCATGCGCTGTTTCAATGGCAGGAATAATCCCCTCTGTTTTGGAGAGAAGTGCAAAGGCATGCATCGCTTGATCATCGGTTATGGCGCGGTATTCAGCTCGACCAGTATCGTGCAAGAAAGCATGCTCAGGACCTACTCCCGGATAATCCAACCCGGCTGAAATTGAGTGGGACTCAACAGTTTGTCCATTTTCATCCTGTAACACATAGGTACGGGTTCCATGCAAAACACCTGGGGTTCCTCCCACAATCGTTGCTGCATGCTTTCCGGTTTCCACCCCTGATCCGCCAGCCTCTAAACCAATAAGCCTCACATCTTTATCATCGATAAAGGGGTGAAATATTCCAATTGCATTTGATCCGCCGCCAACACAGGCTAAAACCGCATCTGGTAATCGGCCAGTTAATTGCAAAACCTGTTCTCTCGCTTCAACTCCGATGATGCGATGAAAATCCCGAACTATTGTGGGAAATGGATGGGGACCTGCGACTGTACCTAATAGGTAATGGGTAGTTTCAACATTTGTTACCCAATCCCGCATCGCTTCATTAATTGCATCCTTCAATGTTTTAGAACCAGTGGTTACTGGAACAACTGTTGCCCCTAATAATTTCATGCGAGCAACATTCAGTGATTGCCGCTTGGTGTCCTCTTCTCCCATATAAACAACGCACTCCAAGCCCAATAAAGCTGCTGCGGTTGCTGAGGCGACACCATGTTGCCCTGCTCCAGTTTCTGCGATGATTCGCTTTTTACCCATTCGCTTTGTGAGCAGCGCTTGACCTAAAACATTATTTATTTTATGACTGCCGGTGTGATTGAGATCTTCCCGCTTTAAAAGAATTCTTGCATTACCGGCATGGGCTGCAAAACGTTTAGCCTCAGTAATTATCGATGGCCGACCTGTATAGGTCTTGTGTAAGTTGCTAAGTTCAGTTTGAAAATCGGGATCAATCGAAGCAGCAACGTGTGCTGCCTCCAACTCTTCTAGAGCAGCTATCAAAGCCTCAGGAACAAAGCGACCGCCATAAGGTCCAAAGTGTCCGATAATCTTTGATTGCTCCATGATGAAATCTTACGGGTTAATTGCCGGTCGCGACATTTAAGAACGCTGCGATTAAAGACTCTGGCGAATCTGCCTTAACTAGGCTTTCACCCACCAAAACCGCGTTAGCACCTAACTGATATGCCGCCTTGACCTGATCGCGCTCGCTAATTCCAGATTCCGCCACACGGTAAATTGTTGGAGGAATATTGGGCAAAAGTGCATCAAAGTTCTTTAGATCAATCTCTAGAGTTTTTAGGTTTCGCGAGTTAACCCCAATAATCTCCGGATTTATTGCCAAAGCTCTTTCTAGCTCTGATTGATCATGCACTTCGACCAAAACCTTCATCCCTAACTCGCTAGCTAGGGAGTACAAATCTCTAAGTTGGTAATCATCCAATGCGGCAACGATTAGTAGGAGTAGATCTGCACCATAAGCACGACTCTCCTTAACCAGATACTCATTCACAATGAAGTCTTTACGTAATACGGGAAGTTGAATCTCACCTCGAACTTGATGTAAATCCTTTAGTGAACCACCAAAACGTCGCTGCTCGGTAAGAACGCTAACAACCGAAGCTCCAGCCGATTCGTATCTCCTGGCTAGAGTTGCGGGCTCTGGAATTTCAGCCAAAGCACCCTTACTAGGTGATGATCTTTTGACTTCAGCTATTACGGATAAGGGATTTCGACTAAGTGACACCAATGGATCTCTGACATTTGGTGCCGCACTTAGTGTTTCATCCAATTGTGAATTTGAGAGTTTTCGAGTTTCTAAATCCGCCAGAACTCCTTCAATAATTGAACTCAATACACTCATGGCTAATTATTCTTCTCGAGCAGGTTAGCCATAGAGATGGCCGTTAAAACCGCTGCCGCTTTGTTCAAGCACTCTTCATCTTCACTAATCGGATTTGAATCAGCGACGATTCCAGCACCAGCCTGTACAAACGCTTTACCATCTTTTATTACCGCGGTTCTAATGGCGATACAGGTATCTAGATTGCCAACAAAATCAACATAACCAATCGCCCCACCATAAATTCCCCGACGCGTTGGTTCATGCTCTTCGATAATCTCCATCGCCCTTGGCTTTGGCGCACCGGACAATGTTCCCGCTGGAAAGACCGCATACAATGCCTCTACCGGAGAGTGCTTTTCCGCTAAAGATCCTGTGACAGTCGAAACAATATGCATAACATGTGAGTATCTTTCAATTTGCATAAACTCAACAACATTTACCGTACCCGGATCACAGACCCTTCCTAAATCATTTCTTCCCAAATCAACCAACATCAAATGTTCAGCGCGCTCTTTGGGATCTGCCAGCAACTCATCACCCAGTCTTTGATCCTCTTCTGGATTTGAAGAGCGTTTTCTAGTGCCAGCGATGGGATGGACCATTACCTCGCGTTCATTAACCTTGACCAGCGCCTCTGGACTCGAGCCAACGATGTTTAACCCATCGGTAAATCTAAAGAGATACATGTAAGGACTTGGATTTCTTAATCTAAGCATCCGATAAACATCTAAAGCATCGGCCGCACACTCCATTGTGAAACGCTGAGATAGAACTACTTGAAACGCCTCGCCAGATTTAATCTCTTCCTTAATAGAAGCAATGTGCTCTTTGTAGGTGGAACTTTCCATATTGCGAGCGAAATTTAACTGAGGGACCGCAGGTAATTGCATAACTGAGCTCTTGGTATCTGAATTCAGTGCGGTCTCCATTACCTCTAACCGTGACAAAGCCGACTCATATGCCTGATCCACCCGGGCATCTGAACCATCCCAATTTATTGCGTTGGCAATTAAAGTTACTGTGCCTTGTAAATGATCATAAACAGCCAAATCTGTTGTCAGCATGAAAGCTATCTCTGGAAGTTGCAGTTCATCTGTTGCTAATTGTGGAAGTTTCTCCAACCGACGCACTGCGTCATAACCCATATAACCAACTAAGCCACCAGTTAATGGCGGTAGACCAGGAATTTTCGGCGAACGTAAATGTTTGCTAGCGACATTAAAAGCTTCTAGCGGATCCATTTGACTAGGAGCGCCAGCAGGCATTACCCCTAACCAATGTGCCAGACCGTTTTTCTCTGTCAAAGTGGCTTCGCTATTAACTCCGATAAAGGAGTAGCGAGACCAAGCTCCACCATGTTCAGCTGATTCCAAGAGGAAACTATTCTCTCGATTCCCAGTTAGTTTGCTGTACAGAGCTAACGGCGTCTCGCCGTCTGCCACAAAACGTTTTGCAACTGGAATTACATTAAAGCTCTTGGCGTATTCACGAAATTGTGCGAGTGTTAACAAATCCATGTTTAGAGAGCTATCTCTGAGTAAAAACAGGAGTTCTCTCCAGTATGACAAGCTGGACCATGGCTATGTACCAAAAACAAGAAAGCATCCGAGTCGCAATCAAATTTAATTGAGATCACCTCTTGCTTATTTCCAGAGGTTTGCCCTTTAACCCAAATTTCTTTTCTGCTTCGACTCCAGAATGTGGCCTGCTTAGTCCTGGCGGTTGTCTCGAGGGCTTCTTTATTTACCCAGGCCAACATCAAGACCTCTTTGCTATTGGCATCCTGAACGATGGCAGGCAGTAACTGCTGATCATCTGTGAAATTGGCCAATAACTTGGTGAGCATCTCTTAATTCTCCCCTAAAGTGGAGCTCTGCCGCACCGTGAAACCTTTACGAGATAGATCCCGCTTGATATCGCTAATTCGGTAGATACCAAAATGAAAAACGCTCGCCGCCAGCAAGGCATCGGCGCCAGACTCAATTGCTTTTCCGAAATCATCAATGTCGCCAGCCCCGCCGCTGGCAATTACCGGAACGGAGGAGATCTCTCTAACTCTTCTTATGAGCTCTAAATCGTAGCCCGCTCTGGTGCCATCCATATCCATAGAGTTCAAAAGTATCTCTCCAACACCACGGGAAATCGCCTGTTCAATCCATTTGAAGGTGTCGATGCCTGTGGAGTTGCGACCAGCATGAGTTGTAACTTCAAAACCAGATTCAGTTCGACTTCTTTTGGCATCGATAGAAATTACCAAAACTTGAGCACCAAACCTATCGCTAATCTCATTAATGAGATTTGGATTATTTATTGCTGCGGTGTTCACAGAGATCTTGTCAGCACCAGCACGCAGCAATTGATCAACATCGCTAGCCGATGAGATGCCTCCCCCAACTGTGAGTGGAATGAAGACCTCATCTGCAGTCGCGCTAACTACATCTAAAGTCGTCTTTCTATTTTCAACACTAGCTGAGATATCTAGAAAGGTAATCTCATCGGCGCCTTCTTCGCTGTAAATCCGGGCCATCTCAACTGGATTACCGGCATCAACTAGGTTCTTAAAGTTGATTCCTTTTACTACCCGACCATTTGAAACATCTAAGCAGGGAATAATTCTGGTGGCTAGAGACATGATTTATTGCGCCATTCCCTTTGAAGTGTAAGCAACCTCGATTGCCTGCGGCAAGGTGAATGCACCGGCGTACAGAGCCTTTCCTACTATTGCACCCTCAACACCAATTTCAGCAAGCGCTCGTAGATCTTTTAAGTCCTGCAGTTTTGATACGCCACCAGATGCAATTACCGGACGATCGGTAGCGTTACAAACTTGTCTGAGTAGTTCGATATTTGGGCCCTGAAGGGTTCCATCTTTATTTACATCGGTAACAACATATCGAGCGCAGCCATCTGAATCTAATCTCTGTAAGGTTTCAAAAAGATCGCCGCCCTCTTTGGTCCAACCTCTAGCAGCTAAAGTGCGACCACGAACATCTAGTCCAACCGCAATACGCTCACCAAATCTGGCAATGACTGAAGCGGTCCAATCTGGGTTTTCAAGTGCTGCGGTGCCCAAGTTAATGCGTGCACAACCGGTTGAAAGGGCCCTCAGTAAGCTCTCTTCATCGCGAATGCCACCAGATAACTCAACCTTAATGTCCAACTTACCAATAACTTCAGCAAGTAATTCATGGTTAGAACCCGAACCAAATGCTGCATCGAGATCGACCAAATGTATCCACTCCGCCCCGGCATTTTGAAAGTCAAGCGCAGCTTCTAAAGGTGCTCCATAGTTGGTTTGAGCGCTTAACTCGCCTTGCACCAGGCGGACAGCTTGACCCTCCCTAACATCAACGGCAGGTAATAACTCAAGTGGTTTCATAAAGAGGCCACCCAATTATTAATTAACTTTAACCCAGCATCCCCGCTTTTCTCTGGATGAAACTGGGTTGCGGTTATCAAATCGGTTTCAATAGCAGCGATGAAGTTGTCACCATAATTGCAACTGATATTTACAGCATCAGATACCTCTGACTTTACCGCGTAGCTATGCACAAAATAAAACCTCTTACCGTCTAGATCTGCAAATGAACCGGAGTTATTTTTACTCTCTATCTCGCTCCATCCGATATGAGGCAGAACTGGGGCCGATAATTTCTCTACCTTTTGCGGAAAAATTCCAACTCCGCTAGTTCGCTCGCCATTAAACAACTCATCACTTTCTGCAAACAAAACCTGCATTCCGACACAGATTCCTAATATTTTGCGGCCGAGTTTTAACCGTTCCTTAATTAACTCCTCACCTCTGACCGCTCTTAAACCCTTCATGCACGCACCGAAGGCTCCAACTCCTGGAATAACTAATCCATCGGCCGCTAAAGCGGTTTTGAAATCAGAGGTGATTACGACCTCAGCTCCAGTTTTTTCGCAGGCCCGTTGTGCAGATCTAATGTTGCCTGATCCATAATCAAGAATCGCTATCAAAGAACGCCTTTGGTGGAGGGAACGCCGGAGGTGCGAGAATCTAAAGCCACCGCATCTTTAAAAGCTTGCGCTACAGCTTTGAACTGTGCTTCCAAAACATGGTGCGCATTTCTTCCTTCTAGAACCCTTATGTGTAGCCCAATGCGCGCCTCTGCAACGATCGACTCCCAAATATGTTTTCCAAGAGTGGTATCAAAAGTTCCAATCAACTCCACAATCTCAGGTTGGCGGTGTACTAAATAGGGACGACCAGAGAGATCAACCGCGACCTGCACCAAAACCTCATCCAGAGGAACAAGTGAGTTTCCAAATCTCCTAATTCCGGATTTGTCTCCCAACGCCTCTCTCAACGCCTGGCCAAATGCCAGTGAGGTGTCTTCAACAGTGTGGTGAGAATCGACATCAACATCACCGGTTGTTTTTACCTTTAGGTCAAATCCAGAGTGCTTACCAAGTTGTGAAATCATGTGGTCGAAGAATGGAACTCCGGTAGAGACATCTATAACTCCGGTCCCATCTATTTTGAGTTCAAGCAGAACTGAGGACTCTTTGGTGGTGCGCTCAATGCGGGCAGATCTTGGATTGGTCATAAGGTGAATTATCCCCCATCACGTAGGGCTGGGGCGACCGGATAATGGGCTTAAAGGTTCAAGGCCTTTAGCAGCGCCGTCAAAAAAGCTTTGTTTTCAGCCTCGGTTCCAATTGTCACCCTAAGATAACCAGGAATGCCAACATCTCTAACAAGTACATCCCGATCAACCAACCTTTGCCAAAACTCTTGGGAAGAAACTTTAAATCCAGAGAACATTACAAAATTGGCATCTGAAGAGACCACATGTAATCCAATCTTTAATAACTCTTCGACGAGAAGATCTCTAGATTGTTTTATTTGTTCAACCTGCTGCTGTAAAGCGGTTCGATTTTTCAAAGCGGCGAGCGCCGCAGCCTGAGTCAATTCGCTCAAGTGATAAGGAAGTCTTACTAATAACATCGCCTCAACCAAAGTTGGATTGGAAATCATGTAACCAAGACGGGCTCCAGCAAAGGCGAAGGCTTTGCTCATAGTTCGAGAGACAATCAGATTTGGGTGGTCTTTTATTAATGTGACGGAGGAACTCTCTTTAGAGAACTCGGCGTACGCCTCATCAACTACCAGAATCCCGCCAACTGCCAAGGTGGCCTTTGCGACCTCTGCAACATCGGCTAGTGAAATGGATCCGCCGCTAGGGTTATTTGGAGTTGTTAGAAAAACAATTCCAGGCCTATGCTGCTCAATCGCTTCTGTCGCCAAATCCAATTGAAATACGAAATCTGGTCCCCTTGAGATGGAAATCCACTTTTTTCCAACTGATTTTGTTATGAGCGGATGCATGGAATACGAGGGTTCGAATCCCATGGCATCGCCAGCAAAGGCCAGAACAATGCTTTGCAAGATCTCGTTACTTCCGTTGGCGGCCCAGATTTGTTCATAACTGAAATCAGTATTTGAAATACCATTTATATATGCAGCCAAAGTAGTTCGTAGCTCAATCGCATCACGGTCTGGATAACGATTTAAATTAGAGACTCGCTGTGAAATCTCAGAGATAATCTTGTTCTGCAAGCTTTCATCTAAAGGGTATGGGTTCTCGTTTGTGTTCAACCGCACCTGTGCTGGAATCTGCGGCGCGCCATATGGTTTTAGCTCGCGGATGTTCGAATTTAGCGAGAGCCACTCCGGCCAACGTTGGTTCATTTACTATCGCCCGGCTCTTCAAATCTAGCCGCAATAGCCTCGCCATGTGCCGGCAAATCTTCGGCATTGGCAAAGGTAATTACGCTCGAAGCAATCTCTCTAAGAGCACGTTCGTTGTAATCAATAAAGTGCAGACCTCGTAAAAATGTTTGAACTGAAACACCGCTGGAATGACAGGAACATCCACCTGTAGGGAGCACATGATTGGAGCCAGCTAAGTAATCTCCCAAGGAAACTGGCGAGAATCGACCTAGAAATACCGCACCAGCATTTCTAATTTCAAGGCTAGCCTTTTTTGGATTTGCGACCTGCAGCTCGAGATGCTCGGCAGCATACGCGTTTGCAACCGCTAGAGATTGTGCCAAATCATCAGTGATCGCAATTGCTGATTGAATACCCTGTAAAGCCTCTTTGATACGGTCTGAGTGTTTGGTTTTTGTAACTCGCTTTGTTAGCTCTCTTTGAACTTGTTGAACTAATTCCGATGAATCTGTTATTAAAACAGCCGCGGCAATTGTGTCATGTTCTGCCTGGCTAATTAGATCTGTTGCAACATCGCTTGCTAATGCTGTTGCATCAGCCACTACCGCAATCTCGGTTGGGCCAGCCTCTGAATCAATTCCGATGACTCCTCGTAATGCCCGCTTTGCTGCGGCAACATATATGTTGCCTGGACCTGTTACTAAATCAACTTTTTCCAGAACTGCGTTATCAAAGTTATTTGGTTTTGAATTTACACCATAGGCAAATGCAGCAATCGCCTGAGCGCCACCCATTGCATATACCTCGTCAATTCCCAACAATGCACAGGTTGCCAGGATTGTGGGATGAGGCCAGCCATCATTTTCTTTTTGTGCTGGTGACGCTAGTGCAATACTTTTTACGCCAGCAATCTGTGCTGGAACCGCGTTCATAATTACCGAGCTGGGATATACCGCTTTGCCACCTGGTACATACAAGCCAACTCGATCAACTGGGATCCAACGCTCTTCGACCTCTCCACCATCAACAACACGGGTGGTGGTACTCCCCCTCTTTTGATCAAGATGGACTACTCGAACCCTTCGAATCGCCTCCAATATGACCTGCTTGAGTCCGACATCAAGCTGTTGCAATGCTTGATCAATTGCCGATTTTGGAACGCGGATTGATTCCGGCGCTACACCGTCAAATTTAAGACTCAATTCTTTTAGGGTTGATTCATCGCCCTCTTTAACCGCTTGCAAGATTGGCTTGATTGCAACTAGAGCGTTCTCAATATCAAACTCTGCGCGCGGCAATAATCTTTGATACTCATATTTTGATAACTGGCGACCGCGTAGATCTACAACCCGCATAAAATCGCTCTCGCTCACCTGCCTATTCTAAAGCGACAAGCAGATTCGCGGCATGTTATTTAAACCAGAGGGTTAAACCAGACAGTCTGGTCCCAAAATTGATTTCAAATCAGCGCTCAGACTCGGAGAAGCGGTCACCTTTAATCCATCATCCAAACGTAAAACTGTGTTTTTCGCCCCACCTTCAATCTTTAGGTGTACTTCGCGAGTTCCAGGATGAGAGCGCAGTATCTCCTTCATGCGATCGACAACTGGTGGTGTGCAACGTTCAGCCTCTAAACGAATCACAAATGGTCCAATAGGCGCTTGATTGATATCCGGAATTGATAAATCAATCGCAGTTACCTGGGGAGTTTCGTCTCTCTTATCTATTCTTCCCCTCACAACAACTATTCGATCCTCAATTAAATTCAGAGCATGCTGCTGATAGGTGCTTGAGAAAAAGCGCACATCAATCGCACCCTCTAAATCTTCGATTGTGACAATCGCCCAGGATTGTCCCTGCCTACTTACTTTGCGCTGCACACTTGTTATCAAACCTGCAATTGTCACAGTTTGTTCATGTCCAACTACATCATCAAATATCTGACTGACTGTTATATCGGTAGCTGATTTCAGTACATGCTCTACACCCAGTAGTGGATGATCAGAGACGTACAGACCCAACATTTCGCGCTCGTAGGAGAGTAAAAGCGCCTTTTCCCACTCCGCTTCATCTATTTGTAATTCAACTCCAGAAACAGCAGATGGGGAAGCTAAGTTAACGCCTCCAAAAAGATCGAATTGACCAATCGATTCGGCACGTTTGGTCTCCATTACTGAATCAATCGCTTCCAGGTAAATGTTCATCAACCCTTTTCTGGAATGGCCCATTGAGTCAAATGCTCCCGCTTTAATCAAAGATTCAATAGTCTTCTTGTTACAAACATGGACATCTACCTTTGATAGAAAATCACCAAATGATTGGTAGCGACCCTTCTCAACACGATTCTTAGCGATTGAGGACACTACATTTTCACCAACGTTACGGATTGCAGCCAAACCAAACCTAATGTCCTGGCCAGTTGGTGTGTACTCACCATTTGAATCATTTACATCTGGGGGCAGGACCTTAATTCCCATTCGACGGCATTCATTTAGATAGAGCGCAGATTTATCCTTGTCATCCCTAACACTGGTAAGTAGAGCCGCCATGTATTCGGTCGGGTAATTAGCCTTGAGGTAAGCGGTCCAGAAGGAAACTACTCCATAACCAGCGCTGTGGGCTCGGTTAAAGGCGTAATCCGAAAAAGGAATCAGTGTTTTCCAAAGCTCTTCAATAGCTACGCTGGAAAAGCCATTCGCACGCATACCCGCTTCAAAGTGGACATACTCTTTATCGAGGATCTCCTTATTCTTTTTACCCATGGCTTTGCGTAGCAAATCTGCGCGACCAAGAGAGAAGCCGGCCAATTTTTGTGCGATAGCCATAACCTGCTCTTGATAAACAATTAGGCCATAAGTGTCATCCAAAATCTCTTTGAGCGCTTCGCTTAACTCTGGATGTATAGGTTCGATTCTCTTACGTTTATTTTTGCGATCAGCGTAATCATTGTGCGCATTAACACCCATTGGTCCGGGACGATAAAGTGCAATAACCGCCGAGATATCCTCAAAGGAGTCGGGAACCATTGATCTAAGCAGTGCGCGGATTGGCGCGCTATCTAATTGAAATACGCCAAGGGTGTCGCCTCGAGAAAGCAGTTCGAAGGTTTTCTGATCAGATAAAGGCAAATCCTCTAGGACTAAACTCTTACCTTGATTGTTTTTAATGTTAAGTAAACAATCATCAAGTACCGAAAGGTTTCTAAGCCCTAAGAAATCCATCTTCAACAAACCCGTAGATTCGCAGGCTCCCATATCAAACTGGGTGATGATGGCTCCATCTGCTTCACGGCGATGAATTGGTATGACATCAAGAAGTGGTTCGCGACTTAAGATAACTCCGGCGGCGTGAACACCCCACTGCCGTTTTAATCCTTCTAGACCTCTTGCCATATCCACGATGGTTTTGGAATCTGGGTCTGTTTCATAGATATTTCTAAACTCTTGCGCTTCGGCATAGCGATCATTTTCTTTTTCAAACACACCCGCTAGGGAAATGTCCTTGCCCATGATGGCAGGAGGTAGTGCCTTGGTTAACTTCTCGCCTATCGCATATGGATAGCCCAGTACTCGAGTGGAATCTTTGATGGCTTGCTTTGATTTGATGGTGCCGTAGGTGATGATCTGAGCTACTCGATCATCACCATATTTATTGGTGGCATATCGGATCATCTCTCCACGTCTACGCTCATCGAAATCCAAATCGATATCAGGCATGGAGATACGTTCTGGGTTCAGGAAGCGCTCAAAAAGTAAGCCGTGTTTTATAGGATCTAAGGCGGTGATACCAAGCGAATAAGAAACAAGCGAGCCCGCCGCTGATCCTCGACCTGGTCCCACTCTGATTCCTTGAGATATGGCGTGATTAACAAGATCTGCAACAACCAGGAAGTAACCAGGGAATCCCATTTTGGTCATAACCTCGAGTTCATAATTTAATCTCTCGATATATCCATCAGGAATTACATTGTTAAAACGGTTTTGCAATCCTTTGTGCGCCTCTTTTACCAACCAGCTATCCTCAGTTTCGCCAGATGGAACCGGGAATTTTGGCAATAGATTTTCATTTTCCCGTAAGGTTGTATCGCAACGCTCGGCAATCAATAGGGTGTTATCGCAAGCAGACTCGATATCTTTAAATATCCGCCGCATTGTTGCTGCATCCTTCAAATAGAACTCGCTATTTTCAAATTTAAATCTTTTTGGGTCGGCCAGGGTGGAGCCGGATTGGATACATAGCAATGCCCCATGATGCTTAGCGTCATCAGCGTATGTGTAATGTAAATCGTTTGTGGCAAGAAGAGGCAACCCCAACTCTTTTGCCAATTTCAATAGATCATCTTTGACTCTACGTTCAATCTCAATCCCATGATCCATAATTTCGACAAAATAATTTTCGGCACCAAAAATGTCACGGTAACTTGCTGCCGCCGCCCTGGCTTCTTTATATGCACCCATGCGAATACGGGTCTGAATCTCTCCACCTGGGCAACCTGTAGTGGCAATCAGCCCTTGCGAATATTGCGAGAGAATCTCTCGATCCATACGGGGCTTGTAATAGAAACCTTCTAACGAAGCTAAAGAAGAGAGCTTAAAAAGATTTGCTAAACCAACATTGTCTTCAGCCAAAATGGTCATGTGGGTATAAGCGCCACCACCCGAGACATCATCCTCTCCACCTTCGGCCCACTTAACTCGCTTTTTATCAAAGCGGGATTCAGGAGCGAGGTATGCTTCAATGCCAATAATTGGCTTAACCCCTGCTTTTTTCATGGTTTTATAAAAATCAAAGGCGCCAAAAACATTGCCGTGATCGGTCATCGCAATCGCACCATCACCGGTGCGGGCAACCTCTTGAGCTAGTGTCTCTATTCGGGCTGCGCCATCGAGCATGGAGTACTCGGTATGCACATGTAGATGGACAAAACCTTGGCTCACGGTCGGCGAGATTACTCCCTACGGGCTATTTAACGGTTAAAAACTCTAAGGCGCGTTGCAGGTCTGCTGGCAGGGGCGCATGGAGTGTGATGCGCTCATCAGTCGAAGGTTGAGTAAAGCTCAACTCGATGGCATGCAGCCAGGGGCGTTTCAACTCTAACTTCGCCGCCAGCACAGGATCTCCACCATAGGCAAGATCTCCCACCAGTGGATGACGCAAGGCATTGAAGTGAACTCGGATTTGATGGGTGCGGCCAGTCTCTAGCTCCACCCTCAATTGAGAGGCGCTCGAGTACAACTCTAGAACTTGATAGTGGGTAATGCTCGGTTTGCCATCAGCAACAACTGCAAATCTATAATCCTCGCGAGGGTGTCTACCAATTGGAGCATCGATAGTTCCTTCGCTGGGATCGATATGACCTTGTACCAAGGTGTGATAAACCTTCTTTACAGTGCGGTTCCTAAATTGATTTTTCATCGCAGTGTAAGAGTTTTCATTTTTCGCCAATAACATTAATCCAGATGTTCCCGCATCAAGTCTCTGAACAATTCCTTGCCGCTCTTGCGGTCCTGATGTTGAGATGCGATAACCACGAGCAATTAATGCGCCAACAACGGTTGGTCCCATCCATCCTGGGCTGGCGTGAGCGGCACATCCAACTGGTTTGTTAACAACAACTACATCCTGATCATCATAAACAATCTCCAACTCCTCAATTGGAGTCGGCCTCAGCTCTAGAGGGTCAAATGGCTCTGGCAAAGTGACAATTAGTCGATCGCCAACTCGCACTCGATCTGATTTGGATAGGGGCTTCTTACCCTGAACTACATCACCCGCGTTAAGTAAATCTGCGACATTACTGCGTGAAAGCTCTAAAAGCTTAGAGAGTGCCGAGTCAACCCGTTCTCCATCTAACTCCTGACTGATCAATACCTCTTTACGTTCTCGATTGGATGACATCAAGCGCTCCGATTTGGTTTCTCGTAAGGCTGGATATCTCTCATAGCCAAAATAGTCAGCAGGATTCCAGCGCAAACTATGGCGGAATCTGCCACATTAAAAATCGGCCAATTTGGCAATTCAATCCAATCGATAACCTCGCCCCGCCAAACCCCTGGTGGGCGAACGGCGCGATCCCACAGATTTCCTAAAACGCCGCCGAGAAGTAGAGCTAGACCAATCGCCCAACCTCTATTTTGCACTTTGCGCATGTAGTAAATAATGAATGCGGCGACACATAACTTTAACGAGGACAACAAAGGTGTGGCATCGGTGGCCAAGCTAAAACCCGCTCCCGGGTTGGTTCCATAAGTTAACTGTAGGAAATCACCCAATACCTTTATCGGTTCGCGAAACTGAAGATAGCTGGCTGCCCAATTTTTGGTAATTAGATCAATTGCAAAAACTAAAGTAACTAAAGCAATAAATAGTCGTCGCGCGCGATTTGCACGTGACGACTCTAGCGACGCTCTTCCTTCTGTTTGCATAGCATGCAAAGAGTTGCGCGCGGGAATACCTGCAGACGAGCTTTACCGATGGCATTTCCGCAATCTTCACAGCGACCGTATGTCTTGTTATCAATTCGCTCTAGGGCGCGTTCTGTTTGCAGCACCATATCTCGGGCGTTATAGACCAAAGAGATTTCATGTTCCCGCTCGAAGGTTTTCGCTCCGGCATCAGCCTGATCATCGCCAGCGCCGACCCCAGATGCTTCAATCAAATCATCCATTTCACTTTCAATCGCCTCCAACTCTGTCTTAAGTCGGACTAGATCTTTAGCTAAATCTGCACGGATCGCCTTTAACTCAGTGGCGGTCCAGTTTTCTTCGCCCTCGCTTACAAATGGCGCAGGAGCAGCTTTGATTGGTTTTAGGCCTGGGGCTTTCTTGCCTGGCTTTGACTTTCTAACTGGTGGTGGAAGAACTAATCGCTTTTCCTCAACCACTACAACATCGCTGGCCTCTATCTCAGGTTTGTAAACCGAGATGGTGGTTGCTCCACCTTTTGCCGTACTACTTGTTAGTGCAGTCTTGTGAGCACCTTTAATTATCTCTGCGGCAGGTTTCTTGGCAGGCGCTTTTTTGGCCAAGGTTGGGCGAACCGGAGCCTTCTTAACCGGTGTGATTTTAGCCGGAGCTTTCTTGGTTGGCGCTTTTTTGGCAGGCGCCTTCTTGGCCACCGGTTTCTTCGCTGGCGCCTTCTTAGCTGGTGCTTTTTTGGCCACCGGTTTTTTGGCCACCGGTTTTTTGGAAGGAGCTTTCTTCAGCTTCGCAACCGCTTTTGATAACTTCTTTTTCAATGCCACAACGGCGAAGGCTAAAGGTTTGCATCAATAAACGCCACTCGCCTCGCTTACCCGAGGTTTTAGCTCATACTCCTAGGTTAGAATGAGCGCCTTGCACAAAGACCTGTAACAAGGATTCGCAATGACCAGGCCATCACCTGTTAGCGAGTTGGAAGAAATGGGCTCACGCCAGCATCACGGTGACTCATCTAGAACCAACGGCAAGACAAGTAAGTGGTGAGCACCCAAGAAATTTGAGGTGTTTGCAAGGCGGGTGGTACCGCGGTCTGAAAGTGATCGCCCCTCCAAGCATCTGACGCAAACCGTGTCAGAGCAATGTTTAGGGAGGGCAAGAAGATGACCAGCAATTCGCCATATCAAGCGCTTTCGCCCTCTATTGATTTACCTACCATCGAACATGAAATTCTAAATTTTTGGCAGACACAAGACATCTTCCACCAGAGCGTTCGAGCTAGAGCGGGTGGAGAATCTTGGACTTTTTACGAAGGTCCACCGACTGCAAATGGATTGCCTGGAACCCATCACATTGAAGCTCGCGTATTTAAGGATGTGTTCCCGCGATTTCACACCATGAAAGGTAAGCAGGTAATCCGCAAAGCAGGTTGGGATTGCCATGGACTCCCCGTGGAGATCGCAGTTGAAAAAGAGCTTGGATTCTCCGGTAAGGGTGATATCGAGAAGTACGGTATCGCTGCCTTTAATGAAAAATGTCGCGAATCTGTGCAGCGACATGTAGATGCCTTTACATCTATGACTGAGCGAATGGGCTTCTGGGTCGATTTTGATGAGGCCTATTGGACTATGTCTAATGAGTACATTGAAAGCGTCTGGTGGTCACTAGCTCAGATTCACCAAAAAGGTTTGCTAGTTCAGGATCACCGAGTTGCACCTTACTGTCCACGTTGCGGAACTGGTTTGTCTGATCATGAGTTAGCTCAAGGATATGAAACTGTCAAAGATCCTTCGGTCTATGTGCGCTTTCCAATTACAACGGGTGAGTTAAAAGATTTGAACGCCTCCCTTTTGGTATGGACCACAACCCCCTGGACCTTGGTTTCCAACACCGCCATCGCAGTTCATCCCGAGGTGGATTATGTTGTGGTGCGCACCAAAGCAAGTGAAGAGGTGCAGAGTGAGGTTTTTGTGGTTGCAGAACCTCTGATTGGAGTTGCCGGTGAAGGCGCAGAAATCATCAAGAAAATCAAAGGATCATCTTTAGAGCGCACGGGATATCGCAGACCATTTGATTTTATAGAGATTCCCGATGCGCATTTTGTAATCTTGGCTGATTATGTAACAACGGAGGATGGAACAGGTCTGGTGCATCAAGCTCCAGCTTTTGGTGCTGACGATTTACAAAGCTGCCGTCGTTATGAACTTCCTGTAGTAAATCCGGTGCTGCCAAATGGTCACTTTGACGATGAGATAACTCTGGTTGGTGGTTTGTTCTTTAAAGAGGCAGATAAACCTCTTGTTAAGGAGTTAAAGGCAAAGGGTGCCTTGTACAAACACCAACAATATGAGCACTCCTATCCGCATTGCTGGCGTTGCCATACACCGCTGATTTATTACGCACAACCTTCTTGGTATATCCGAACCACCAAGATAAAGGATGCTTTGTTGCGCGAGAATGCGGCGACAGATTGGCATCCAGAAACCATCAAGACCGGTCGGTTTGGTGATTGGTTAAACAACAACATTGATTGGGCGCTCTCGCGAAACCGTTATTGGGGAACTCCCCTTCCCATATGGCGTTGCGAAAATACCCATGAAGAATCTTTTGGTTCGCTAAAAGAGTTAGAAGCTAGAGTGGGACGTGAACTAACCGGGCTCGAATTGCATAGACCGTATGTGGATGAAATCGAGTTTGCCTGTCAAAGCTGCGGTTCCAAGATGACCCGTACTCCAGAGGTAATTGATTGTTGGTATGACTCCGGTGCGATGCCATTTGCGCAATGGGGCTACCCACATAAACCAGGTTCGGTTGAAAAATTCAATGCAGCTTATCCCGCTGATTTCATCTGCGAAGCTATCGATCAAACCCGTGGCTGGTTTTACACCTTAATGGCAATTGGCACATTGGTTTTTGATAAATCCTCATATAAAACCGTACTTTGTCTGGGTCACATCTTGGATAAAGATGGCCGGAAAATGAGTAAGCATTTAGGAAATGTTCTAGAGCCCATGGCATTGATGGATCAACACGGTGCCGATGCGGTGCGTTGGTACATGTTGGCGGCTGGTTCGCCATGGAGTGCGCGACGTGTCGGACATGATGCGATTTCTGAGGTGGTACGTAAAACCTTACTCACCTACTGGAATACAGTCTCCTTCTTTTCTCTCTATGCATCCGCATCTGATTACCAGCCAACGCCATTTTCTAATGAGTTGAATCTTTCAACAATGGACCGCTGGATTGTTAGCGAGTTAAATCAACTCATCAACGAGATAGATGATGCGCTAAATAACTTTGACTCGCAGAAAGCGGGAGCTGCTCTGGCCAGATTTATCGATGATCTATCCAACTGGTATGTGCGACGTTCGCGACGCCGGTTCTGGGATGGCGATGTAGCAGCTCTTTCAACTCTGCAACACTGCTTGAAAACACTCACTCTTTTGATGGCTCCATTGGTTCCTTTTATTACCGAACATGTTTGGCAGCAATTGATCCGCAAGGTAGATTCCAGGGTTTTCTCATCAGTTCATTTGGCAGATTTCCCTGTTGCTGACTCGACGCTGATAGATGAGAAGCTCTCAAATGATGTGGCTTTAACCCGTAGATTGGTTGAGTTAGGTCGAGCTGCTCGTGCGCAATCACAGGTGAAGATTAGACAACCTCTCTCCCGCGCTCTGATTGCGGCTTCTGGCTGGAAATCACTCTCCACAGAGTTGCGCGATCAAATCGCCGATGAATTGAATGTGGAGCAATTGGATGATTTGTCTGCCGCCGGAGCTGATCTAGTTGATGTATCGATCAAGGCCAACTTCAGATCACTTGGCGCCAGATATGGTGGTGATGTGCAGGCGATTGCGCAAGCACTCAGCTCGACCTCCGCTGTCCAATTAGTTGCTCAAGTTCGCAGCCAAGGCCAGGTAGATATCGCTTACGACGAAGGTAAATCCGCATCGATTGGTGAAGAGGATTTGGTAATCACAGAAACCCCACGAACCGGATGGGCGGTTTCCTCTCATTCTGGAGAAAGCGTGGCACTTGATCTCCAACTCTCCCCAGGGTTAATCTCCAAAGGTCTAATCCGTGAGGCGATTAGAGCGATTCAAGATGCTCGAAAATCATCCGGCTTTGATATCAGTGATCGCATTAATGTGAAATGGAACTGTGCGCCGGAGTATGTTGCTGCGCTCAACTCTGGATCACAGTGGATTAGCGAAGAGGTTTTAGCGCTCTCTTTCACTCAGGACAGCACACTTGGTGTTAGCGAGGAGGAGCTTGGTCTCAAGCTCCAGCTAGAGAAAGCTTAAAACTTACTTCTGATCTCCCATAAATCTGGGAACACGGGATTGAAAAGAGTGGATGCTAAATACTTGGCACCACTCGATCCTCCAGTGCCTGCTTTTTGGCCAATAGTGCGCTCCACCATCTTCACATGTCGGTAACGCCACTCCTGTAGCCCTTCATCAATATCCATAAGCCGTTCGCAAACCATTGCCGCCTCTGGATCTCTGCGATGCAGATCAATCAGTACCGCTTGCACATCTTCAGATGGTGCGTACTGCTGAGAAACATCACGTTGCAAAATACTTTGTGGCAATGTGAAGCCTCGCTTTGCGACATAACTTAAGGTGCAATCCCAAATAGATGGTGATCTCATCAATGCTTCCACTCTGGCCTTGTCATTTGGAAGAAGATGAGCAGCGGCTTTGGAATCACGACGACCCAAAATAGCTTCTACCTCTCGAAACTGCGCCGATTGAAAACCGCTGGATGCGCCCAAACGATCGCGAAATGAGTTGAACTGCAAAGGTGTCATCGTTTCAAGGATGTCTATTTGGGCGACACATATTTTCAAAATCGTTCTGATACGACCAAGTAATGACAACGCGTAATGAGTGTCCCCTTGTTGTAAAGCTTTACCAGCGGTTTGAAACTCATGAATCATTTGCTTGAACCAGAGTTCATAGGTTTGGTGGATAACAATGAAGAGGAGTTCATCATGCTCTGGACCTTCAGATAGCGGGGCCTGAAGATTTAGTAATTCATCAACCTTTAAATAACTGCTATAGGTGAGGGCGGCAGAGGTGTCTTCGCTCATGTGACGCGCGAGCCTCCAGTCTTTACTTTGCGATACTGACCAGAACTGACTAGATCACGCAATCTTTCAAACCCGTCATAAACCTCTACATAGGAGGTGGCCAAAGGAGAAATCGCAACCCTGATTGAATTTGGAACTCGATAATCCGGAATCACATCAGCAAACTCTCGAAGCGCTACCGCAATCTGTTCCGCATCTGCATGCACCAAAGAAATATGTCCACCGCGCTGTTTGGGATTTCGTGGCGTGTTTAGCTCAAATCCCAGCGGCTTAAGCCATAAATCAAATAACTCAATCATCATCTGGGTGCCGCGCGCAGCTTTCTTTTCAATCTCTTGAATTCCCGCTGCCTCAATCATTTCAAATGCGGATTTGATGCAACGCAGACCCAACAAAGACGGACTAGCGATTTGAAAGCCACGAATACTTTCATCCTTTTCAAATGTTGCTCCCATGGCGAATTGATCTCTTTGTGCAAACCAGCCTTGTATTGGTACCCGCAACTCATTTTGCATCCGCTTTGCGACATACAACCAGGCAGGTGCGCCAGGGCCTGAGTTTCCATACTTATAGGTACAGCCAACAGCAAGATCAACTCCATTGTCATCAAAATTCATCTCAACAGATCCGACCGCATGAGCCGCATCCCATAAGAGCAGCGCTCCGTGAGATCGCACTAAATCAGTTAAAGCTTTTATATCCTGTCTAGCGCCTGAGCGGTACTGCACAACTTCTAGGCTGACAAGAGCTACATCATCATTTAGATACGCTGCCAAAACTTCAGGGGTGATCAATTCATTTGTGGCAACCTTGGGATCTTCATTATCAATCACCACAAGCTTTAAGCCATGTTGTTGAGCGAGGCCTTGCATGATGTAACGATCGGTGGGGAAATTAGCGGCATCGATAATTATGGTTTTTCGATCTGGTCGCGCTTTAATCGCAGCGCTCGCCAACTGATAGAAGTTAACTGAGGTTGTGTCGCAGGCCAAAACCTGACCCGCAGCAGCTCCTAGTGCGCTTCTACCAATCAAATCTCCCGCAGATTGTGCTTCATCAACCCAATGGCTCCAACCAGTTACTACCTCTGGACCCCATTCTTGAGTCAAAAAGTCATTGACCGCCTTTACCGTCGCATGGGGCAATCGGCCTAGTGAGTTTCCATCCAAGTAGCAGGTATGGGGATCGGTAATAACAAACTGGTTGCGATACTCACGAAGAGGATCCTGCTCATCGAGTTGAAGTGCTTCAGAGCGCTGCATGCTCCGCAGTCTAGGTTAGATAGATATGAGTTGAGAAGGCTTTAGGCAAGAAATGCGATGAGAATTTGAGTGCCGAAAAACAAAACGATGAATGACAAATCTAGCGCTATTCCGCCTAGGCGTAGTGGTGGAACAAACCTTCTTACAAAACTCAGTGGTTTGTCGGTAATCATATAAATGATTTCCGCAAGTGGCAGAATAATTCCGCGCGGTCTCCAACCTGGCTTAAACATCCGGACATAATCCAAAATCAAACGTAGAAAGAGTGTGAGTAGAAAAAGATTTAAGGCAAGTACAATCCAACTAGTTATGCTGATCACTGCAGGTTTTTATCAGCTCTGATTGAAAAGGCTAGCGTTGGCAGCCGCGGTTTTATCCTCGGAGCTAACCATCACATTTGGTGGAGAAAGCAGGAAAACTTTTGAGGTTACTCGCTCGATTGTTCCTGCGTGACCGAAAACTAGGCCTGATGCAAAATCAATCAAACGCTTGCGCTCCGACTCCTCCATGTCACTCAAATTCATGATGACTGGATTGCCTTCTCTGTAAAACTCTCCGATGGCACGAGCCTCACTGTAAAAACGTGGAGTAATTGTGACAATCCGATCAATTGGAGCTGATTCGGAGGAAACTGAGGTTTGAGCAATTGGAAGTTGAGGGGCAACACTGAGAGCGGGTGTACTTCTCTTAGCTGGTGCTGCTTTAGGGCGGACGGCTACAGACTCTTGAACTGATCCATCATCCTCTGTAAGACCCAAGTAATTGGTCATTCTTCTTAGCGCATTAGACATGCCGTAATTTTATGGCGCGGGGCTTCGGCTACCCAGTATTGAGCTGCCTAGCCTGATATGTGTCGCACCATGTTCAATAGCGATTTTGTAATCTCCACTCATTCCAGCTGAGATGTAATTCGCAGAAGGGATCTCTTGTTGCAGCGCAAGGCTGCCTTTCTTCAGGTTTGCGAACGCCCGATTGGGGTCGCCATGCAGCGGCCCAACCCCCATTACCCCCACAATCTCTAAGCCCGAGAGCCCCACTGTTGCAGAGGCAAACTCCATTAATTGATGGGGCTTAACACCGCTACGTTGACCAGGACTCTCCTGCCCTTCATCAAGATTTACCTGAATAAAGCAACGTTGCCTCTTGTCGAGCTCCTGTGCATATTGAGAAATTCTTTTGGCATGGGATAAATCATCCAATGAGTGAATGTAATCACTCCACTTAACAATAGATTTGAGTTTGTTGCTTTGAATTCCACCTTGAAAATGCCAGATCGCATCGTCGGGCAGTTGCTCTGATTTATCTGCCCCTTCAGAGTCTCTATTTTCGCCAAAATGCCTTTGGCCAAGGGCATAAAGAATCTCAGCATCGCTACTTGGAAAGGTTTTTGTTATAACGATTAAGGTCACTGCGGAGGGAAGTTCAGATTTGACCGCTTCTAAGCGAGTAGATAACTCCGCACCTCTATCCATAATTTGAAACCTACTCTAGCCAGATAACGCCGGCTTGGCGTCCCGTTATGCCATCCCGCCGATATGAAAAAAAGCCAGGGTCGTGGAGCGTGCATTTATTGACAGTGCTCCACTTAACTCCACTTTGCTCAAGCAAAGTTATTAAACCTGCCTCTACGCCTAAACAGGGTTTTCCATTTTGGGAGGTATTTTTAGTGGCCGCTGCTGGAACTTTCGAGGTGACATCTTCATAAACATCGATATCTACCTCGTAGCAATTTGCACAAATTGAGGCACCGATCTCCGCAGATATCTCGGAGCTCGCTATGCCATGTTTAATGAAATGCTGCAAAGTTTGTTGGAAGACACCGGCTACCAGACCTTTACGTCCTACATGAACGGCTGCAACTGCGTTGGGGCCATGCAATAGCAATGGAACACAATCCGCTATAAGAGTTACTAAAGCAAACCTTTTTTCCAAAGTGAATAAGGCATCAACCGAAGGGGTAAAATTAGAATCTGAATCCGATTTGATTTCAGCAACTTCGGCACCATGAACCTGATTCATGTAAAAAAAATTTTCTACCGGCAATCCAACTCTTTTAGCCAACTCCACTCGATTTAACTGCACAGACTCTTTTGCATCGCCCACATGGGAAGCTAAATTGAATGAGTCATAAGGCGCCTTACTGACGCCCCCCTCCCGCGAGGTAAAAATCGACCTCGACATAAAGTATCTTACTTCATGAAATCAGGGATATCGATTTCATCCTCAGAGACTAATTCTTCAAAGGTTATACGACGTCTCGTCGGAGTTTGAGGAGTCTCCATCGCAACAGCGATTGGATCATTTGCTGGAATCGGATCGGCCTGACCATTCAAGGTTGCGGTAGAAATTACCGGAACTGAGACCTTTTTCGGTGCGCCACCATCAAAACCTGCGGCAATAACGGTAACCCGAACCTCATCACCAAGTGCATCATCAATAACAGTACCGAAAATAATATTGGCATCGGGATGTGCACATTTTGCTACCAATTCCGCAGCCTCACTAATTTCAAACAAACCTAAATCAGAGCCGCCTGCGATAGAGAGTAAAACCCCATGAGCTCCATCAATCGAAGCCTCCAGCAATGGTGATGAGATAGCAAGCTCTGCAGCGCGAGTGGCTCTGGCCTCTCCTCGAGCGGAACCAATTCCCATTAATGCAGATCCTGCACCATCCATAACACTCTTCACATCAGCAAAATCAAGATTGATTAAACCAGGGGTTGTAATTAGATCAGTAATTCCTTGAACACCAGATAACAAAACTTGATCCGCGGTTTTGAAAGCCTCTGGCGCAGAGATGGAACGGTCGGAGATGGAAAGCAAACGGTCATTTGGAATAACAATTAAAGTGTCAACCTCTTTGCGAAGACTTTCAATTCCTTCTTCTGCTTGAGAAGCTCTTCTCTTTCCTTCAAAACTAAAAGGTCGGGTTACAACACCTACTGTTAAAGCACCTAACTCTTTAGCAATTTTCGCAACAACAGGTGCACCACCTGTTCCAGTTCCGCCACCTTCACCTGCGGTAACAAAAACCATGTCAGAGCCGCGCAGCACCTCTTCAATTTCTTCGGCATGATCCATCGCAGCTTGCTTACCAATTTCAGGTGCAGCACCTGCACCAAGACCACGTGTTAATTTTCTGCCAATATCTAATTTGACATCGGCATCACTCATGAGAAGCGCTTGAGCATCAGTATTAATCGCAATAAATTCAACGCCTTTTAATCCAGCATCAATCATTCGATTAACTGCGTTAACTCCACCGCCACCAATTCCAACAACTTTGATGACCGCTAAATAGTTCTGTGGTGTCGCCACTTTTTCGCCTCTCCTCAAACCCTAATTCTCAACTTTAGACTTAGAGTTTCCTTTTATTGTGCGCGCAAAAGTAGGCGGGCGGTGCATCACAAGCAAACACCGACACAGGCTTTTATTTTTTTGTTTTGATTTATTTATCTGCTCACAATTGGAGATGTTGGATTGGAAAGATTTAGATTTTTCACCGATTTATTTGCCTTTAACTCTAAAAGGCGATTCATAATCTCGATTTTAAGCTCTAGATCTTTGACACTTCCCCAGGAAATATCCAATCTCCGCCCCTGATTGACCAACTTGGTAGAGATTGAAATTCGGTCCTTAGCGTTGACCCTTTCAACTTTTAGCGATTTGCCTTGCAGAGTCTTTATCAACTGCGCGATGTCAGAGCGCAACTCCCGGCTGTCATTTTGAATTGATATCTCAGGCATCTCTGACCACTCACCCGCAGCCAAAGCACGGGCTACCGCTTCAGTGGGAAGATAGAAGTTCTCTAAATCTTGGTCTATAAATCCAATCGACTCCACATTGGTACTGTCCCTCGGAATCAATCTGCCAATTGGGTCGCGGGCAATAATTGAGATATGTAACTCGCCAGAGAGAAGCCTGCGTTCCAATTTTATGTTTTCCACCCAAAGCATCTCCCTTAATCGGGTAGCTATTTCGCGGCGATCAACACGCGCTAAAGGTTGACCAATCTCAACCACAGCAGGTTGTTTGCTTATTTTATCCATAACATCTTTGACGATTTTCTTATCTTTACTGTCGATAATGATTTTCTCTACTGTAAAAATTTGGCTCCACCCCAAGATATAGGTAGCTAGGGCCAGAATTACAATGCTCAACACCAAGACGGGTGCTTTAATGATTTTTGCCATTACTTCTCTTCGATTGCGGTCAAAATCAATTTCCCTAATGAATTAACGTCGCCTGCTCCTAGGGTAATGATCACATCTCCTGGTTTGGCAAAGCGGGCCACACTCTCCACAACGATCGGCATGGATGGTTCATATGTCACCTTTTCCTTTTCCATCTTGCCTGCAATCAACGCTGAAGTGACACCGGTTAAAGGCTTTTCGCTGGCTGGATAAACCTCCAATAAAAAAGTGTGGTCAGCCAAAGAAAGTGAATCAGCAAACTGTTGTGAAAAAGCCTTGGTTCGGGAGTATCTATGGGGTTGAAAAACAGCTATCACGCGACCGGATTGGGCAAAGACCCGCGCTGTCTGCAATGTTGCTGTGATTTCTGTCGGGTGATGTCCGTAATCATCAATAACTGTTACCCCTCCAGCAACTCCTTTAATTTCAAATCGTCTCCGTGCGCCGGTAAACAATTTCAACCCAGCAAACAAATCCTGAACCGAAGCGCCTAATTTGAGGCCCGATGCCAAAGCTGCTGCAGCGTTGAAAAGGTTATGACGTCCGGTAATCGCAAGCTCCATCTCCCCCAGAATTCTGCCTTTCCAAGTGATTCGAGCGGAGGCGTTATTGGCTGCCACATGTATCCGATCCAACTTCAGATCAGCATCCAACTCTTCGCCATAAGTAATTAATTCGATACCTCGGGATTCCAAAACCGTCAGAGTTCTAAACAATCTTTTAACACCGGCATCATCAATACATACGACTAGAAAGCCTACAGGCTGGATTGTCATCACAAACTCTGCAAAGAGCTGGTCGATTGCTGAAATATCAGAGAAATTATCGACATGGTCCAATTCGATATTTGTGATAATCGCACCAAATGGTTTATACGCTATGAAGGAGCCATCTGATTCATCCGCTTCGACTACAAAAATACCCCCCGATCCTTGATGTGCATTGGTCCCAGAGTTGCGAACCGTCGCCCCAATAGAAAAGGATGGATCAACTCCACAATGCTGCAGCGCCACGGTCAACATTGATGTCGTAGTAGTTTTCCCGTGAGTACCGGCAACCGCAACTGATTTATAACCAACCATTAACTCTGACAAGGCTTGCGCCCTCTCCAAAATCGGAATGCCGGCCGCCGATGCGGCAATCAGCTCAGCATTACTATCTGGAATAGCGCTTGATTTAATTACAAAATTAGCGCCTTCAACATTTGCTGCATCATGGCCCACAAAGGTGTTGATGCCTAAATTACGCAAACCGGCCAGATTCGACGAATCATTAAGATCAGAGCCGGAGACCTTGGCACCGCGGGCGATCATTATTCGAGCAATTCCACTCATTCCTGAGCCACCGATGCCTACAAAATGGGCATGGGAGTTGGGCCAATCTCTACTGATGCCGTTATTCATTGTCTATCACCATTATTGGCTTGTAAGACGTCCAGGGCCAGATCTGCAATTCTTCTTGCGGCACCGCTATTTAATCCGACCTCAGTCGAGTTAAAGTTGCTGGCTTTTAATAAAGTCTCTTTAATGTTGCTAACTAGCCAATTCGCCGTGAACTCTTCATTTTTAACCATTACCGAAGCGCCTTTGTCTTGCAAGGCCTTTGCGTTATCAACCTGTTCGCCATTTCCGTGAGGCAAAGGAACCAAGATTGAGAACCTACCAACCGAGGCCAATTCTGAACAGGTGACCGCTCCACTTCTAGCTATAACTAGGTCAGCACTTCCATAGACTGCATTCATGTCGTGGAAATACGGCAATGGCAAATAACTCTCGGTTCTTTCAGGAAGCTGATTATTGATTCCTACGGCATGGATTATCTGAATATTGGAAAGCACGGGTAGAGCCTGCGCCACTACCCCGTTCATATATTGCGAACCCTGAGAGCCTCCGAAAACTGCAACTAGTGGCTGTTTTGGATCCAATCCCCAAACTTTGCAGTGCTCTCTCTTAAAACTCTCTCGATCCTTAATCTGCGCAACATCATTTAGGGAACTTCGAATCGGCATGCCGGTTAGCACCGCGCCCGGCCATTGCTTTCTTACAGTTTCAAAATTAACAGCGACCAGTTTTGCAAAAACACGACCAAGTCTGTTGGCCCATCCCGGTTTGGCATTAGCTTCATGAATCACAATTGGAACACCTTTGAAATAGGCTGCCAGATATGCAGGAGCTGATACATATCCACCGAAACCAATTAATAGATCCACACCACGCAATGCCTTTATAGCTTGAACAGTTGAAACAACAAGACGGAAGGGAAACAAGAAAATCTCTCCATCTAAGGATCTCGGCAATACAACTTTCTTTATCGTGTGAAGTGAGTAGCCACGTTTTGGAACAAGTAGAGCCTCCAATGCGCCATCAGTACCGAGAAATTTGCAGTTAATATCCGCTCTAAACTTCTTGATCTCATCCGCAACCGCTAATGCGGGTTCAATATGGCCCGCAGTTCCGCCGCCGGCCAACAGAACCAATTGCGGCTTAATGGATTTTCCGTTAGGAGCTGCAGGCATAGCCCTATCCTCTCGCAGCCCGGACCGCTTTTCGTTCTTTTATTTCAGCGGCAATTTCTGGGTCGCGCCGCATAACGCCGAGGACAAATCCAATGGCCAAAAAAGTAGCCAAGAGTGAAGAACCGCCGTAGGAAATGAAGGGCAAGGTGACTCCAACAACCGGCATGACACTAATAACTGTTCCGATGTTAAGTAATACCTGGAATGAGAGCCAGCAACCAACCCCTGCACAGGCATATCTCTCAAAGGAGTTATTTGCTCGTAGCGCCACTCTAAATATCCCCAAAATGAGTAGAGCAAATAAGGTCAATACCGCGATGGTTCCAAGCAAACCTAACTCTTCACCAACCACAGAGAAAATAAAATCGGTATGGGCTGCAGGAAGATTTCCCCATTTTTGTTTGCTGCTTCCCAGTCCCGTTCCAAAAGCACCACCAGAGGCCAATCCCATGATGCTATGTGCCTGCTGCCAACCAACACCTTTGTAATTCTCCTCCGCGAAAGGGTCAAAGAACGCCGAGAAACGGTTCATACGATTACTTGATGTCAGAATCAAGAAAGCAAAAGCCGATCCAATTCCAGCGCCCAGGATGGCAAACACCTTCATTGGAATTCCAGCAATAAATAAAATTCCTCCGACGATTCCAGCAACCACCACGGCGGTTCCTAAATCCTTACCTACTAAAATCAAAACCATAACTATTAAAATTCCGGGCACAATTAAAGGTGCGGCATTACTTTCCAATCCTTGCTCTGATTTTTGATCATGAATCCTTAATCTCAAAGCGCACCAAATTATGATGCCGAACTTGGCGAATTCGCTGGGTTGCAAAGTAAATGAACCGATACCAATCCAGTTGGTATTACCGCCAACCGTTCTTCCTAAACCTGGAACCTGGGGTAAAACCAAAAGTAAGGCGGAGACAATTAATGAAAGGCGAGATAAAGGAACCCACAACTCTGCTCTAAGTTTCATCGCCACCCAGGCAATTCCCACCGAAAGAATAAGAAATAAGCTTTGGCGTAACACAATCGCAAAAGAGTTACCTGATTCATTTAAAGCAGTGACTGAGGAGGCGCTCAAAACCATAACTAAACCAAGGGCAGATAGCGAAATTACTGAACCCAGAATCAGGTAGTAAGCCGATGCCGGACGAGAGAATAATGATTTTGATTTACTCATTTAATAACCCCTTAACCGCTTGTGCGAATAGCTGGCCACGCTCCGAGTAATTTTTGAATTGATCCATAGATGCGCACGCGGGAGCCAACAAAACCGTATCCCCTGAAACAGCCAACCCGGCAGCGACCGCCACTACCTTATTCATAAGATCAAGCGAATCTGAATACTCATTTACGTGATGGATTGGTATCTCAGGGGCATTTTCCGCAAGTGCGCTAGCAATTAGAGGCCCATCGCTGCCAATCAAAATAGCTGCTTTGATTCGTGATGAACAGCTCTTCACTAGCTCATCCATGGTTGCACCCTTAGCTAAACCTCCTGCGATCCAGATAGATTTCAACTGAGAGTTCAGAGCCGCCATTGCAGCATGAGGATTTGTGGCCTTTGAATCATCAATCCAAATGACGCCATTTCGTTCTGCCACAATTTCAAGTCGATGATGATCTAGTTTGAAGCTCCGCAGCGCCTGGGCGATAGATTCTGCTCTACTCCCTACGGAGCGAGCTAAGCCAGCGGCAGCCATAGCATTTAGAACATTGTGTGGAACCGCAGGATTTATATCGGAAAGCTCAAATAGCGCCTCCGCCTCATCGGAGATAAAGGCTCTATCGACGATCAAGTTCTCAACTAAACCAAGTTGATGGGGTTTAGGCGTCTCCAGAGAAAACCAGATTATTGGATGAGTCAGATTTTTGGCACGTCGAACAATTGCCGAGTCCAGTGCGTTAAGAATGACCGTTTCAGCATTGTTTGTGATTTTAAATTTAGCATTTGCATAGTTATCAAAGCTGCCGTGCCAATCAATATGGTCCTCAGCGATGTTCAAAATTGCAACTGAAACAAACTGTGCTTCAACACTCCACTCTAATTGAAAAGAGGAGAGCTCAAGAATCAAAATCTCAGCCTCTGAGTTAATCACCGCTTCTATTGCGGTTATGCCGATGTTCCCGCACGCAACCGCGTTCTGGCCATCTGCAACTAGCATCGCCTCGGCCATTTGCACCGCAGTAGTTTTGCCATTTGTACCGGTTAACGCCAGCCACTTCTGTTGTGGCCGAATCTCCTGCTTGACCCGCCAAGCTAAATCTATCTCACTAATTATTGAAACTCCAGCCCGTGTGAGCTCAAGGATTAGCGGATTATCGACCTTCCATCCCGGAGATACGACCGCAAAATCAATCTTATCTAAATCCACATTTGATAAATCGTTGGAAATATCTGGGCTCGTTAATTTTTCATCAACCAAAATTGTTTTTGCAGATTTGGAGTTCAAGAATTCAATAGTGGGTTGCCCGGTTACTCCGGCGCCAAACACCACTACGGATTTGCCAGAAAGGCTGGAGATGAAACTCACCTTTAGGCAACCACCCACTGGGCGTAGAACAAGCCCAATCCAGCAGCAACGCTAAGTCCGGCGATAATCCAGAATCTAATCACGATGGTTACTTCGCCCCACCCCAATAATTCAAAATGATGTTGTAGCGGTGCCATTTTGAATACTCGTTTACCACCACTTATTTTGAAGTAGCTCGTTTGAATAATTACCGACATAGTGATGATTACAAATAATCCGCCAATTGGAATCAATAGAAGTTCAGTGCGTAATGTCATAGCCAATCCAGCTAATCCGCCACCAAGGGCCAATGAGCCGGTATCTCCCATGAAGATTCTTGCTGGCGAGGCGTTCCACCAAAGGAATCCCGCGCATGAGCCAGCCAAAGCTGCAGCAAGTACCGCAAGATCTAATGGATCTCGGACTGTGTAACAGTTTGTACTAGCCGCAACTTCACATCGTTGGCCAAATTTCCAAACTCCAATAAGCACAAATGCTAAAAAGGACATAACAGCTGCCCCACTTGCTAAACCATCAAGTCCGTCGGTCAGGTTAACTCCATTGCTGGTTCCCAGGACCATGAGAATCGCCCAGATAACAACAAGCACCACTCCGAGCTTTATGGAGGTATCTCTAACCGTTGAAAGATACTCAGACATTGGGGTTAATCCCAAGTCATCTGGAAAACGAGTAGCTAAAACGCCAAATACTCCCGCAACTATTGCCTGTCCAATCAACTTTTGTTTAGCACGCAGACCTAAGGAGCGCTGTTTAACTACCTTTAACCAATCATCTAAGTATCCGACCAAACCTAAACCAACAATCAAGCCGATTACCAGGAGCCCTGATGCTGTCAGCTCGGCTCCAGTAAAAAGATGAGAAATGAGATAACCAATGATGGTTGCGAAAATTAGAACTATGCCACCCATAGTGGGGGTTCCACGTTTTACATGGTGAGTTTTTGGGCCATCATCTCTAATCTGCTGCCCATAACCTTTTCGTGCTAAGAACTTTATGAAGGCAGGGGTGGCGAAGAAACTAAAGAGAAAGGCGACCGCTCCTGAAATCAAAATACCTCTCATTTGGTACTCCCCTCTTCCCCATATACCTGTCGAGCTTTAATAAAAGCATTTGCCAACTCTTCTAAATGTTCAGCTCTCGAAGCTTTGATTAGAACTACATCTCCGGCTTCAAAGGCCGATTGCAATGTATTCGCCTCAGCCACACTCCCAAAATAGTGGGTTTGAGTTTGAGATTCAGTTAACCCATCTAAATAATCCTGATTAGAAATTGCGACCAATTGGTCAATGCCCAGCTCTCCAACCAACTGTCCGATCTTTTTGTGCATTTGAGCGGAATCTGGGCCAAGTTCATGCATAGTTCCTAGGAAGGCCCAAGATCTTCCACCTCTTTCCTGAGTCAGCAAGACCAGAGTTCTTAGCGCCGCCTCCATGCTCTCGGGATTGGCGTTATAAGAATCATTAATTATTAATACTCCATTTAAATCATGGGTTTCCATACGCCATTTACTGCTGGCTTCATGTTCAGATAGCGCAGAAGCAATACTCTGCGTTGGAATATTTAAAACATGAGAAATCGCCGCAGCGGCCAAGGCGTTTGGGATCTGATGCAATCCCATAACTCGGAGAGCGACCGGCTCTCTACCCCCTGGCGTAACCAGATCAAAGTGCGCATAACCACCGCGAAACTCAATGTCGGCAGCCCTTACATCGCAATCATGTGATTCACCAAAAGTTAACTTCTGGACCCCACTCACAAAGCTCATCTTTGGCGTGTACTCGTCATATGTACCTAAAACTGCAAATGCGCCAGGATTCAAGGAGTTAATCAACTCACCTTTTGCTTTGGCAATGTTCTCTCTAGAGCCAAACTCCCCAAGGTGGGCATTGCCAACTTTAAGAACTGCGCCAACATCTGGATTAGCGATTTTAGCTAACGCCGATATATCGCCACCGTGCCGTGCGCCCATTTCGACGATACAAAAACGGGTAGTTGGTTTTGCGCGTAATAAAGTCAATGGAACACCTAAATCATTGTTGAATGATCCTTGTGCTGCGATTGTTTCACCCTTAGAGTTCAATACTGTATGGAGCATATCTTTGGTAGTGGTTTTGCCCTGTGAACCAGTTATGCCAATTACCTTTAACTCTGGCAATGAATCCCTTACAAATTTAGCAAGCTTTCCGATCGCGATAACAACATCGGGAACCAAAATATGTGGACCCGCTACAGGTTTCGAGACTATTGAAAGCACCGCTCCTTGTTGCAGAGCTTGATCAACAAAACTATGCCCATCTGCATGCTCACCCAATAGAGCTAGGAAAACATCTCCAGCTTTTACCTCTCGAGAATCAAATTTAAACCCTGTTTCATTTTTGAGCTCAGCATCACCAGAGAGCCTTCCTTCAATGATCTGGGCAACTTGGACGGCATTCATTTTGATCATCTCAAATTCGCTATCGCTCTTTTTAACTCTAGTTGATCGCTATATGGGGTTTTTATTCCATTAATCTCCTGCCCGGTCTCGTGTCCCTTGCCCAAGACGATTACGGTGTCACCACTCTGAGCAATTTTGGCAGCATGCTCAATCGCTTCAGCTCTATCGACAATCACTCTCTGGTTATCACCTAAACTCAATCCAGCTGTCATATCCTGCAGAATGCTCATGGGATCTTCACTGCGCGGGTTGTCGCTGGTAAAAATAGCGACATCACAACCTTCATAAAGCGCCTTACCCATCAACGAACGTTTAGATTTGTCACGATCACCTCCACAACCCAGGACCCCAATCAACCTCGAATCCGTAGTTTCTCTGGCTGTGCGCAATACCTTTGTTACCGCATCTGGAGTGTGCGCAAAATCCACCAGCGCGGTGAAATCCTGTCCGCTAACAATCTTTTCCAATCTCCCTGGCGCACCAGTCAGAGTGGAAAGCGATTGACCAATAACCAATGGATCCACACCACTGTGCGCTGCTATTGCAACTGCCAGTAGACAATTTTCTAAGTTGTAGGAACCTAGTAAGTTGATACGCCCTTCAATCAGCACACCACCTTCACCTCGGATTACCACTTCATTTCCTTTGCTGTCGCCTTGAAGAGATTCGAAGTACCAAGTTGCTTTTTTGTTTTTAATCGAGAGTGTGCCCAGTGGGATACTGATTTCGCTGGCGAGCCGCATTCCATACTCTTGATCAATGTTGATTAAGGCAAAATCACTCATTTCACTAGTGAATAAGGTGCGCTTGGCTTGATAGTAACTCTCCATGTCACCATGAAAATCCAAATGATCTTGAGTGAGATTTGTAAAACCGGCAACTGAGAAATGCACTCCATCAACCCGATGCTGCACAAGTGCATGACTGCTCGCCTCCATCGCCACTGCTCGAGTATGGCGCTCCTGCATTACAGAAAGGATGCGGTGGAGAACATCTGATTCTGGAGTGGTATGAGTTGTGGGATAGAAATCCTCGCCCATGATTATTCCAACAGTGCCAATCAGTCCATTTGAAAACTCTGCATACTTCCAGATTTGATTGAGTAAATAGGTTGTGGTGGTCTTTCCATTAGTTCCAGTTATGCCTGCAACATACATACCTCTACTTGGTGAATTAAAAAACCAATCCGATAGAAAACCGATCTGGGAGCGTGGATTCGGCACAACCAACACGGGGATTTTCAGCTGCTGAAGGGGAAGGGAATCGGCACCTGAAAGGTCAGTTATCACCGCCCTCGCACCACGCTCCACAGCGGTTTGAATGAAGGCGCTCCCGTGGGCCTTTGCCCCAGGTAACGCAGTAAAAATCTCACCCTCATCAATACTTTTTGAATTGCTTGATAAACCAATTACCTCAATTTCATAGTTAGCTTTATCAATTGAGATGCCCAGATAGTCGGCAACCTCACCAAGTTTCCTTGTGATTGGAGTGAATCTCTGTATTTCAGCCATTTGTACTTACACGGGATTGGGATTTGATTAACGCCTCGGCAGCCTCAATCTTCGCCTTTAAAGCTTTTTCATCAAGCACGTAGGAGGTGGTCGCAGGAGCCGTTGGCGGAATATGTTGGTCTTTCAAAACAAAACTCATAACTTTATTGAATACTGGGCCACCGAGATAACCACCCCAGTGCAATCCCTTTGGATCTTGAATCGTTACTGAAACAACGAACTCTGGCTTATCTGCCGGTGCAAATCCAATGAATGATGCCGTGTAACCACGATAGCAACCACAGGAATCATCAACTCTTTGTGCAGTTCCAGTCTTACCAGCTACTCGATACCCTGGAATTGCAGCAGATGGTGCGGTACCGGAGGCTGAAACTACGCTCTCCATCATTAACCGCATTTTCTTGGCGGTTTCAGCGCTCACTACTCTCACGCTCTTTTGTTTACCAGCAGGTGTGTATCTTCCGGCAGCATCGCTAATACCCTTCACTACAGTTGGGGTTACGCGAACACCATCATTTGCCAAAGTTGCAAAGACGGAAGTGGCCTGCATTGCCGTTACTGAATATCCCTGTCCGAAGGCAACTGTTGGTGCAGTTGTTCCAGACCAGCCTTTAACATCTAAAAGCTTTCCACTCTCCTCGCCTGGCAGACCTGAGCCAGGTTTTTCGCCAACACCAAATTTCTTCAAGTAGGAGTGCAACTTGTCATTTGAGAGCATCTCTCCAATTTTTATTGCTGCGACGTTGCTCGATACCGCCAAAGCGCCAGCAACTGTCCATTTCATAACACGATGTGGATCATGATCAGAGAAAACCTTGTTAAATCTTTTCAATTTGTCAGGAACTGTCAGGACTGTCTCTGGGCCGACTTTGCCCTCTTCTATTGCTGAGGCAACAGTTATTACTTTGCCGGTTGAGCCAGGCTCATAAACCTCTTGTACGGAAGGATTTTTCCAGCGGTATGGGTCAATACCTTTAGTGTTTCCTGGCGTAAATGATGGATAGGTGGCGTGCGCCAATATGTGACCGGTTTTTGGATCCATAACAATCACTGTTCCGGATAACGCCTTTGAATTTTTTACTGCGGTGCGAATCGCCTCTTGGGCCACCCACTGCACATCGCGGTCAATTGTTAATCTAACTGTGTTGCCCTTTACCGCCTCGGAAGTGATCTTCTGAGTTCCAGGAATTATTGTGCCGCCGGCGTTTGCATAGGTGTACTCACCATTTATGCCGGCCAATGTAGAGTTCATGCTGTACTCCAACCCGGCTGCGCCATTTCCGGCTTGATTAATAAATCCAATCACTGCAGCGCCTAACTCGGCCTCAGGGTATTCCCGCACATAAATGCGCTCTGCAAAGAAACCTGCCAAACGCTTGGCGAATCCATTCTTCTCTTGAGATACCTCTAGGTTGTAACGCTCCACTGCGGCCTCTAATTCACGCCAGACCGCCGGCTTAACAGATTGTGCAATAACGACATACCTTCTTGTTCCAGTCAATTGTGACTCTAATTTGCTGGCATCCATATCAAGAATTGGGGCGGCGAGCTTTGCCAAACGCTTTGGATAATCAATAATCGCTTGATCAGCCAATAATCGATATGCAATAACGGAGCGAGCAAACTCAACGCCATTTACATCGGTAATTGCACCTCTTGGGGCCATTATCAAGGATCTCTTTGCCAGTTCCATATCGGCACGATTGGCAAACCCCGCAGCCCGGACCGTCTGGACATCAATTAGGCGAACCGCAAAAACGATCAGTAAAACAAGTGAAATTGCAACGACATACCGGATGCGACGCTCGACTAAAGATTTATGGGTCATGGATTTGCCGCCTCTTTAGATGAAGCTGTTTTGGCAAGCTCTGTAGGAATTGAAATGTCGAGGAAATGTGGTTTTCTGCTGGGAACCATTCCCAATTTAATTGCCTTTTCAGCCAAAGCTTCAGATGTCGATAGAATCGCAACCTCACGAAGCGCTTCCTCGCGTTGTTCATTGATGGCAATTGCTTCAAGTTTTAGCTCGCGAATTCTTACCGCATCATTTCCCAGCAAAATATTGATGCCTAGTAATCCCAATAAACCAGCGGTCAGGATGGCAGCGATTAATCCATAAAAAACCCGATCCGATGCTTGCTGCCCTGGCACTGGTCTTAACTCTGGAACGAGTCGTAAAACTACCTGCGATGATTTCTTTACAACCGTCTTTCTTGACCGTTCAATTGCCGGTGCGAGAGCAGATAGCGCCATTAGAACGCCACCCGCTCAATCGCACGTACTCTGACGGATTGTGCACGGGAATTTTCGGTTATCTCAGCTTCGCTTGCCTTTTCACTACCGCGGAAAACCAATTTGAATTTTGCCGCCAACTCTGCGATTTCTACCGGCAATCCAACTGGAGTTTTTGATTCAGTTGCGGCAGCGAAGAGCTGCTTAACAATCTTGTCCTCTAATGATTGAAAGGACATAACAACCATTCGGCCGCCGATCTCTATTCTTTCAAGTGCGCGCGGTATTGCTCTCTGCAAGATCTCTAACTCTTGATTTACCTCAATACGTAAAGCTTGAAAGGTGCGTTTGGCGGGATTGCCGCCGACCCGTCTTGCAGGGGCAGGGATGCTGTCTTTAACAATCTGGGCTAACTCAGCGGTACTCTTAACTCCACCTTTCTCACGCTGCGCGATGATGTTGTCGACTATTCGGGCGGCAAAACGTTCCTCACCGAAATCGCGGATAACTCTGAGCAATTCACCTCGGGAGTAGCTCTCCAGAATCTCCTGCGCGGTTATCCCTTTGGATTGATCCATCCTCATATCCAGTTGGGCATCCTGAGAGTAGGAGAAGCCACGCTCAGTTTGATCCAACTGCATTGATGAAACCCCTAAGTCAAAGAGAATGCCATCTACATTTTTCAAACCTAGAGAGTTAAGGACCTGAGGCATTTCGTCATAAACCGCATGAACAATTGTGATGCGATCTGAATATTCGGAGAGTCGAGAGCTGGCTTTAGCGATTGCGGTTTTATCTCTATCTAGGCCAACAATCTTTAGATTGGGAAACTTTTCCAATAGAGCCAATGAATGTCCACCCCAACCCAAAGTTGCATCAACAACTATTGGAGTCTTAGCGTTTTCAATTGCGGGAGCGAGAAGGGCGATGCAGCGATCTAGCATCACTGATGTGTGCTCTATTTTCATCTTCCCCTTCTTTTCTAGTTCTTCTTTTGGTGCTTGCTTTTGCAAATTGCTTTTCTTTACTTGCTCTCTGCTCTGGTCACCGCCGGCCGACGGATCTGGGGGTTAAACGCCACCGGGGAAGAGGCGCCGTTTAGTTGAAGGCCGGCGGTGGCCACAAAAGAGAGCGGCCTGACCTAATTGGTATTAGGTATTTGTTTGGGTCTAGAACAGACCCGGGAACACCTCCTCGGAAACATCAGCGAAACCTTTTTCCCGATCTTTGAGGTAGCTCTTCCATGCTTTGGCATCCCAGATTTCAACTCTGGTATTTGCACCAATGACTACGCACTCTTTTTCTAAATCTGCATATTCACGCAAACCACCTGGAATAGTTACGCGACCTTGCTTATCTGGAATTTCATCGTGCGCACCTGCAAACATCACACGCATGTAATCGCGAGCTGCTTTTGCAGTTAGTGGCGCTTGTTTTAGCTGTTCTGTGATTCGAGCAAATTCAGCAACTGGAAATACAAAAAGACATCTTTCTTGACCCTTTGTTATTACTAATCCAGAGGCCAGTTCATCGCGAAACTTTGCCGGAAGTATTAAGCGACCTTTTTCATCTAGACGAGGTTCATGGGTACCAAGAAACATCTGAACCTCCCCCGTTTTTTAAGCAGAACCCCCGTTCTGCTTAATTCCCCACTTTACTCCCTTTTCCTCCATTTTCAACCACTTAGCCCAATTTTTCTGCGGCGCTGATTTGGCACCCCTCCACTACAGATTGATTTTGGGCAACAAAAAACCCGCCCAGTTTTGGGCGGGTTTAGAGAGCTAGGAGTTAATTACTCCTCAAAATTACGACGATCCCAGCGCTGTTCCAACTTGGAGCTCCACTTATTTCCACCAGGTGCCTTAGGAGCTTGCACCCGGTTGGTAACCGTGTTCATTAAGCCACCTAAGTTGGTAATGGCCAGTACCGCTCCAGCAAGCGATAGTACGAAGCCAGCGATTCCAAGTGGAGGGGTCTGAGAGATTAGGCCACCGAAAAGCACAAAAATGCCCAGCAAAATTAGGCCAAAGCCGAGGAAAACTCGGGTACGGCTCGGGGTCTTTCCGTTGAAGGTTGAAATTAGCCGTGGATCATCGGCGGCAAGGGCTTGCTCCATCTCCGCCAAGAGACGTTTTTCATTCTCGGAAAGTGGCATGCCTCCACAATAGTAGTAAGGAGAAAAAGTGGAAAGTCGAATCAGGTATTTCTAGAAATTGTCTAAGAATCCTCTGAATCTGAGTCATCAACCAACCGCGCTGGACGCACCGAGTGTCTCCCAAACCTCTCAATCGCGCGATCTACCGCATCTTGGGCCTGCCTCCAGCCGACCTCCCGTTCTCCTAGCTCTAGTTGATAAACCGCCCCAGATTGATCAGTTAAATTCTCCAGCGCTACCCCCAAAAGTCGAATCCGAGAACCAGCTAATTTCAAGGATTGGTACAACTCCTTGCTGATCTCGTAAATCTCATGGGTGCCGCTGATTCCTAAGGGAACGGTTTTCGAGCGGGTTAGATTGGAAAAATCAGAGAAGCGCACCTTTATCGAAATGGTTTTACAAAGCAAATCTTTTCCGCGCAGACGATGTGATGCTCGCTCGGTTAATCGCAACAGCTCACGAAAAATCTCCTCTTGATCCTCTAGATCATAAGAAAAAGTTTCTGCAGCGCTAATGCTCTTCTCTGGCGCATCCGGAACTACCTCTCGATAATCTCGGGCCCAAGCCAATTCATAAAGCGAAATTCCGGCGCTATCTCCTAACGCCCGCTTTAAAGTTTCAAGAGGTGTATTGGCGATGTCGGCAACGGTTCGCAACCCCAATCTCTGCAACTCTTCATTGGTCTTTGGCCCCACTCCCCAAATTTCACTAACTGGAAGTGGGTGCAGAAAAGTTAAAACTCGATCTGGCGCAATCTCTAAAACCCCATTTGGCTTGCAACGTCCAGAGGCTAACTTTGCGATGAACTTGGTCGAGGCGATCCCAACTGAACAGGTTATTTTCTCCTGTTCAAACACCCGTTTTCTAATCAACTCTGCAATTTCTCGACCAGTGCCAAATAATCTCCTCGAGCCTGTGACATCTAAGAATGCTTCATCTAAAGAAAGTGGCTCGACATATGGGGTGAACTCCAGAAAGATCTCCATGACTTTGCGAGATACCTCTGAATACCTTTCATGATTTGGTGGAATAAAGATTGCATTTGGTGCCATGCGTTGCGCTCGAGCCACTGGCATCGCAGCTCTGATGCCGAATTTTCTCGCCTCGTAATTTGCCGATAGAACTACACCGCGCGCTCCAGCACCCACTACTAAGGCTTTACCTTTGTACTGCGGGTAATCCAGCTCTGAGACTGATGCGAAAAATGCATCCATATCTACATGCAGAATCGTGGAATGTTCTGGCATGGGTTCACTCACAGAGCGCGAGATTACGCCACTTTTCATAGGCGGCTGATAAATCCCACGCCCCTGTTGCTCTTATTGAAACACCACGGGCACCTGTGCGACGTAAATTACCTCTGACTAAAAGTAGCTTTGAGTTATAGAGCGTCTCAGCATAAGAACGTTGGGCATCTTCAAAAAAGGTTGCATCGCTACAACCATTACCATCATCTAGGGTTACGAAGATAACTCTTTTACCGGAGCGAATCGGTGGGGTTTGCAAAATCACCTTTACTCCAGCCACTAGAACTGAGGAGTTAGAGCGTTGTTTTATTAAATCTGAGGATTTAACCGCTCCAATTTGATTTAAAAACTCAGCATAGAACTCCATCATGTGATGAGAGATATCCATCCCTAAAAACTCTATTTCATTTCTAACCTGTTCATGGGCCCGCAGATCAGGTAAACCGGTTTTAGATAACTTGGGGGTAAAGCCAAAGGTGAGTTGAGAACCACTTAAATTAGATAACGCCTTGCTTGAGGTGCGGGACCATTTATATAGATCATTTAAATGCAGTAATAAATCCCTATGATTCAAAGTGTCGGGATATAAAGCATCAAAAGCTCCAACCATTAACAGCGCTTCACAGGTAGGACGGCTTACGCCACTGCGGTGCACAAAATCAGCCAAATCAACAAAGGGGCGATTACTCAATATCGCATCAATCTCACTATCGCTAATTCCAGAGATATCAGCCAGGGCCAGGCGAATACTGGAATCATTTTCAACTCTGTAGCTGCGGTCAGATTTATTGATATCAAGCTTTTCAATCTTCACGCCAAACCTTCTTGCCTCATCAAGTATCAAACGCTTTGGGTACATTCCTGGATCATGGGTTAAGACCCCAGCTATAAAAGCTGCTGGGTAATGGGCCTTTAGCCAGGCTGATTGATAGGTAGGCAAAGCAAAAGCTGCAGCATGGGCTTTGCAAAATCCGAAGGAGGCGAAGGCGCGCAGCACCTCCCACATCTTGGTAACAACCTCCAAGGAGTAGCCCCGTGCTGTGGCTGCTGGAAAAAACCAATCACAAACCTCTTGTTGACCCTCCTTATCCCCTAAAGCACGGCGTTTTTCATCGGCTTGCGCCAAGGTAACTCCACCTAGTGTTGCGATGATTTCAATTACCTGTTCATGGAAAACAACTACCCCTTCAGTGTCATCGAGAATCTCTAATAAGTCGGGATGAAAAATCTCTCTAGCTTTCCAACCTTGGCGAGCATTTAGAAATGGGGTAATCATGTCGCTCTTAACTGGGCCGGGGCGGAAAAGTGAGATATCAATAATTAAATCGGTAAAGCTTTGTGGAGCGAACTTCCCCACCAACTCTCGCTGACCTGGACTTTCAATCTGAAATAAACCCAATGTCTTGGTTGATTGAATAAGTTTGAAGGTTTTTGGATCATCTAGTGGAATAGCATCTAAATCAAGGGAAAGATTGGCACTCCTTTTCAGCTCAGATACTGAGTAAGCCAAAGCTGATTGCATTCTAACTCCGAGAATATCTAGCTTTAATAGCCCAATAGCTTCTACATCATCCTTATCCCACTGCACCATTGGGTAGTTGCTGGCATTTATTTCTATTGGGGCGCGATCATAAAGACCGATATCTGAGATAACTACGGCGCAAGGATGCATCGCCAAGTTTCGTGGCAAGCCATCTAATCTTTCAGCTAGGCCAATTGCCATCTTCCAAGTTCCAGATGTCAGATTAAGGTTTTTTAACTCTGGCAGATTTTCTAAAGCCTGAGAGATATTTCGAGCTCGAATATGAGGCAGTGATTTTGCTACTAAATCTATCTCCATCGGTGGCAGTGACAGCGCCGCACCTACATCTCGAATCGCATGACGGGCTCGATACTTATCAAACATCGCAACTGTAGCGCAGCGTTGTTGGTAACTCTCAAAGACTTGATCATAAATCTCTAATCTGCGCGCTGATTCAACATCTATATCTATATCTGGCAGCGCCTTACGAAGTGGTGAGCAGAACCGCTCCATTAATAGACCCAGAGATAAAGGCTCGACACCAGAAATCCCTAAAAGATGGCAGACCAAAGATCCGGCGCCACTACCTCGAGCCGCCACTCGGATTCCACTATTTCGCGCTCTATCAGTTATATCTGCAACTGTTAAAAAATAAGATTCATAACCCAAGCTAGCGATGATGGAGAGCTCTTTATTTAAACGCTCCTCTACCTCTGAACTCAAACCACCATAACGCCAATTAACCCCAGCATAGGCTCGACTCTGGAGCTGTGCGGTTAGCTCTAGTTGAGATTTAGCGCCCACAACATCTGGTTCGGGAAGGTGGATAGAGCCTAAGCCAATATCTGACTGTGGCGATAAAACCGCACGCTCAGCCCACTCTGTTGTGGTTTTTAATAACTGCTTTGCATTTCTTTCTCCAGCAGCAGCTGCGATTTTATCGGCAATAAAAATCATTTCATCTGAGTTTTTCAAAAAAGCTTCTGCGTTTTTACGTTCTACAACTTTTTTATGTAGGGGCAGTAAGTTGCGAGTTGCATCTAATACATCAGCTATCGGAGCGTCTTCCCTGCTTTTCATCCTTACCGCGTTGGTTAAAACCGCCGGCAAATCATGATCTCGGGCAAAGTTAAGCATGCGGGCAGCATGGGTAGTGGATTTTGGACCATCACCATAAATCAAATGGGAAACACATTCGATACTTTGGTCTAGAAATAAATCTCGAGCAGAGTTAAAAATTAACAAAGCTTTGTCATAACGTCTCGAGGTTAAAGCCCGGGAAATCTCTGAATCTGGACCATGTAAAGCTAATAAGTTTTGAGTGTAGTTTGAGTTTTGTTTTAAAAAGTTAAGATCACAAGGAGCGCCATAATTCTTAAGTTGGGTAACAACCCTGACTAAAGATGACCAGCCTTTGCCTGGTGTGGCCAGCAGGGTGATTCGAGTTTGATTTGCATATGAGATATCGACCCCGATTATTGGAGATATTTGATTTTCCAAACAGCTTTGAGTGAATCTAATAGCACCGGATAAACCATCGCGATCAGTTAAAGCCATGGAGCGCATGCCAAAATCTCTTGCTTTAGCTACTAATGCGTCAGGCAAAGTGGTGCCATATTTAAATGAGAAACCACTAGCTACATGTAGATGGGTGAAGCTCATGATCTTTAACTTTTAAGCCGGGCGTGAGGTGGGACGAATCCGCCATAAACCAACGCCCTCTTCACGCTCTATCTCAAAGGTCTTCATCGCCCCGATTGGAGCCGCCTCAACCCGCCAGAGAATCCGAGATCCATCATCGGGACGGAATAAGCCATCACTGGCCCGATTCCACCAGCCGCCCGACTCCCGCCAAGAGGAGAGGACTGCGTGTATGCGAAAACGCTGCCCGTTGTGGACAAACTCGATGGGCTCGCCGCCAGCTAGGTATATTTCAGATTTTTCGAACATTTGTTCGAACCTTAGCGGCCCGCCCTGACAGAGACAACTCCCGGCTCTTTACAGAGTAGACACGCGTCTGTCACCAAACCGTCACCCGGTTCATGCCAGTATCCGTCCGTGATCACACATACCTCTCAAGCGCAGACCCAGGGCAAATCCCTCCGCCTGCGTATCTCTGCTGTTGCCAGCGCTCTAGCGCTAGCAACCTCCGCATTAGTGGTGCTCACTTCCCCGCAGGTCACTGCAAATACCTACGCAGTACCTGCAGCTCCAGTCATTAAGAAGGCATACCTAACATCAAACGGTGTTCGAGTTGTCTTCGACAAAGTTATTGCATCACCTGCAGTCAATGCATATGTAGTTTCTGGCGGAGAAGGCTCCTGCCCAATCACTTTGCCAGCAACAACTACCGGTGTTGTTACTCTGCCAATAATTGAAGGTCAAACCAGCGCAACCATCTCAGTTAAAGCTGTCAATGCGCATGGTTTCTCCAAAGCTGCAACTTGGAGTAAGACATTTAGTGCAACAGATCTTGCTGGTGTGTCAAAGAGCTCTTGGAAAGCAGTTCAACTTCTACAGCTAAGCGATTTCCATGGTGCAATTGAAGGAACATCTTCCAATGCTGGTACCGCTCTATTGATGAGCGCCTTTGCCGCTGAGCGCGCAAAGAATCCAGCGACTTTTACCATGTCATCAGGTGACAACTTTGGCGCAGCTCCCCCAATCTCAAGTCAGTTTGAAGAGATGCCAACTGTGGAGTCCATGAACCTATTGAAGTTTGATGTTTCAGGATTCGGAAACCATGAACATGATCGCAACTTGGCACATGTACAAAAAGTTATTGCCGCCTCTGACTTCCAGTGGGTTGCCTCTAACTACAGCTCCCTAGAGCCACTACAAAGTGGTGCTAAGGCAGCCAAGGCTTTCCACATTGTCGAGCGTGACGGTGTAAGTGTTGGATTTGTCGCTGCAAATACCGATGAAACTAAGGAGCAAATCTTCCCTGGAAACCTAACTTCCAATGGAAAAGATCTAGTCATCTCTGGAAATGTGAATGGCGTAAATGCAGCAATCAAGCAGGCAAAAGCTGCTGGAGCAGATTTTGTCGTTGCGCTTCTTCATCAAGGTTGGCAAGAAAACCGCGATGGCGAAGCTAAGGGTAAATTGATTGATTTAGCTCAGCAGATTAAGGGCGCAACGGTGGTATTTGGCGGTCATAGTCACCAGACTTACAACTCAGCTCTAGCCGGAAATGCAGCGGTAAATGGCGCACTTGTTGCCATGGTTCGCAATGCGGGCCAGGAGTACAACAGAGTGAATGTATGTCTTGATGGTTCAGGTCGAGTTCGTGGTTCAAGTGTTGATGTTGTTCTACGTTCTACATTTGCTTCATTAACTCCAAATGCGGAAGGTGCAGCGTTGGTCAAGAAGTACAAGGACCAACTAACTTCTAAACTTGATGTGAAGATTGGTTCAGTTAATGGAATCTTTGCTCAAGGTGGATCTCCTCAGGTACAGCGTGCCGGTGAAGCTGCCATTGGTAACTTCACTGCAGATGCAATGCGCAAGAAGTACTCCACTGATTTCGCTTACATAAATGGTGGCGGAATCCGCGATAAGTTCCCAGCTGCCACTTACGTACCTGCTGACAAGAGCTTCAACCGTCCAGGTGCCGACAAGGTTGCTCCATACGATGTAACACTTGGTGATGCTCTCGCTGTTTATCCATTTGGAAATACGGTTGGAGTTTCAGTTATCACTGGTGAAAATCTCTGGAAGGCACTAGAAAACGGCGTCAGCAACTGGCCAGGCGATGGTCGCTTCCCACAGATCTCCGGATTTAAGTTCAGCTTTGATACCTCAAAGCCAGTTGGCTCTCGAGTTCAGAGTGTGACCTTGCCAAATGGAACAGCAATTGCAAAGGACTCCCAGGAGTACACCGTTGCAGTTCCTGACTTCATGATTTACGGCGGAGATGGTTATGTCGGCTTCTTTACCCCTTCAAAGGCCAAACTACGTGGACTACTCGTAGATGTATTCATTGAAGCGGTACAAGAGGCATCAGCTGGCGGCAAGGCGATTCAAATCCCTGCCCTAGATGGACGTATCACCAAAGTAAATCCTTAAATAATAGGGTTAGCGCAAAACCGCGCTCGGCTTCGGTCGGGCGCGGTTTTTATTTGCCTCGACACGCTGATTTAGTTGAAATTTCAATAAAATTGGTTTACTCTTCAACTAAATCATGCCCCACTATGAAAGGAAAATATGGATATCCTCCTCGTGCTTGGTCGTGTGCTTTTTGCACTGATCTTTATCAACTCAGGTATCGCACACCTAACCAAACTTCAGGCCATGACAGGCTACGCGCAATA
>Ga0129336_10000064_pt1 | contig 46020 bp, 46 predicted proteins | sample CPB6_02_DNA_FD_96878 | JGI IMG/M metagenome (GOLD analysis project Ga0129336, IMG submission 96878) | Freshwater to marine salinity gradient microbial communities from Chesapeake Bay, USA - CPBay_Sum_0.6_0.2_DNA | ecosystem: Environmental > Aquatic > Marine > Coastal | place: USA: Chesapeake...
CACGTCTAGCCAAGCATTTCCAGATCATCGTCATCACTCACCTCGCACAAGTTGCGGTGTGGGCAGAGCGCCATTTCCGCATTGAGAAGGAAGCGAACGAACAAATCGTGCTCTCTTCGGTGACAGAGGTCCATGGCGATCAGAGAGTCATCGAGATCGCTCGGATGCTCTCCGGCCAGAGCGATTCAGATGTGGCGCAGAAGCATGCGCGCGAGCTCCTCAAACACGCCAACGTTTGAGGCGATTACGATTCGGCTCGAATAGGTGATAATTTCCTCCTCCGTGAGCACGCCGCGGGTTACCAAACACATCTTCGTCACTGGTGGCGTCGCCTCAAGTCTCGGTAAGGGTCTCACTGCCTCAAGTCTCGGAAGGCTTCTTAGGGCCCGAGGGCTGAGTGTGACGATGCAGAAGTTGGACCCGTACATCAACGTCGATCCCGGCACCATGAACCCCTTCCAACATGGCGAGGTCTTCGTCACTGAGGATGGCGCAGAGACCGACCTGGATATCGGCCATTATGAACGCTTCCTCGACACCAATCTAAGTGGTGAAGCGAACGTCACGACCGGTCAGGTCTACCAACGAGTGATCGCTCGCGAACGTCGCGGTGAGTACCTTGGTGACACGGTCCAGGTCATCCCGCATATAACCAATGAGATCAAGTCGCGCATGTTGGCTTCCGATGGCGATCAAGTGGACATCGTGATCACGGAGATCGGTGGCACAGTTGGAGATATCGAATCTTTGCCATTTCTAGAGGCGGCCAGGCAGATCCGACAGGAGGTCGGACGTGAGAATGTCTTCTATCTTCATGTCTCTCTCGTCCCTTACATCGGACCTTCCGGAGAATTGAAGACGAAACCCACCCAGCACAGCGTGGCCGCATTGCGGAGCATCGGTATTACTCCTGATGCCATAGTCCTCCGCTCGGATCGAGAGATCCCCGCTGCAGTCAAGAAGAAGATCTCACTGATGTGTGATGTCGACGCAGAAGCCGTGGTGGCCGCTGTCGACGCCCCTTCGATCTATGACATCCCAAAGGTGCTGCATCGTGAAGGTTTGGACGCTTACATCGTCCGTCGCCTCAGTATGAATTTCCGTGATGTGGTCTGGGGGGAGTGGGATCATCTACTCGATCGCGTTCACAATCCAAAGAGCCGAATCAAGGTTGGCTTAGTAGGCAAGTACGTGGATCTACCTGATGCCTATCTTTCGGTGACGGAAGCGCTGCGTGCCGGTGGTTTTGCCCATGGCGTACATATCGAGATCTGTTGGATACCGAGTGACGATTGCGAGAGTCCTGCTGGCGCAGAGAGAAGTCTTGGCGATCTTGATGCGATCTGCGTCCCCGGAGGGTTTGGGGTACGAGGGATCGAAGGAAAACTGGGCGCGTTGATGTTCGCACGGACGAGAGGGATACCGACGCTCGGTCTATGTTTGGGGCTCCAATGCATGGTGATAGAGGCGGCCAGGAATCTTGCCGGTCTAGCCGGTGCCAATTCGACTGAGTTCGATGCTTCTACGCCTCATCCAGTAGTCGCCACGATGGCAAGCCAGGTGGAGATCGTCGCTGGCCACGGAGATATGGGTGCGACGATGAGACTAGGAGCTTATTCAGCGAACTTGAAACCGGCTTCTATCGTGTCGGAATGTTATGAGAGCACATCCATATCGGAGCGACATCGACATCGATATGAGGTGAACAATGAGTATCGAGATCGACTAACTGAGGTTGGCATGGTCTTTTCTGGTCTTTCGCCCGACGGGAATCTAGTGGAGTTCGTAGAACTCGACCGGGGAGTACACCCCTTCTACGTTGGGACTCAAGCCCACCCAGAGTTCAAATCGCGTCCGACGCGACCACATCCGCTCTTCGCTGGGTTGATCGGAGCTGCCATTGCACGCAAAGGCAACAACTGAGCTACCTCGAGATGCCATCCGCTTTCTGGAGCACATCTCTGTCGAACGTGGCGCAAGTAAGAACACACTTGTTTCTTATCGTCGCGATTTGATCGACTTCTTCTCGCGCCACGAGCGTCTCGACCAAGAGGCAGTCTCACAGTTCCTGACTGAATTGCGGAGATCAGGATTGGCTGAATCTAGCGTCGCGCGCAAGATCAGTTCACTCCGTTCGTTGGAAGAGTTCTTGGCCCTAAGCGACGCAACTCGTATCGGCTGGCGCGTCGATCTCAAGACCCGAGGCAGGCGCCTTCCGAAGTCCTTGTCTTATGACACGATTCGCAAAATCTTGGAGAGTCCTGATGATTCCATCGCTGGAATCAGGGATCGGGCGATCTTGGAGTCGCTCTACAGTGCTGGAATGCGCGTCTCCGAATGCATTTCCCTTGACGTCAGCCAGTTCGTTGGTGAACCTTCTGGCACTCACTTTCTTCGGATCACCGGTAAAGGTGGAAAGGAGAGAATGGTTCCCATTGGTGAGCACGCGAGTGCGGCCTGTCAAAATTACCTCGTTCGATCGCGACCTGCACTTCTTGCGGGAAGTAATGAATCGGCCCTATTCCTGAACGAACAAGGAAAGCGCTTGAGTCGACAAGGTGTTTGGCAGATCATCAAACGTGCTGCGAGGCGAGCCGGAATCGAAGATTCAGTCACACCGCATACCTTCCGGCATGCATTTGCCACACACATGCTCGAACGGGGTGCGGATGTCCGATCGGTTCAAGAGTTACTGGGGCATTCCTCTGTGGTAACCACGCAGATCTACACCATGGTTACCGGAGAGGTCCTGCGTGAGACCCATTCAGTGGCACATCCTCGCGCCACTTAGAGCTTTCTCTTTAGAGCGTCCACTATCTGCCGCGGAGTCGGCGTGCGATGATGCTTTGATCGCCCTTGCTCTCGAGATCAGCGATGACGACTGCGAGCGCCTCCCGAACGATTCGGCCCCTGTCGACGGCAAGACCGAGATCCCCTCGGAGCATCAATCTCGCCTGCTCCAGGTCGAATAACTCATCAGGTGAGAGATAGACCGTGATCTTCTCGTCATGCTTTTCGCGTCCAGAAGGGGAGCGGTCAATTTGGTTTGGCTTTCGGCGAGCAGTCGTTCGAACTGCCTTCTTCCGTTGCGTTGCGGGAGCAGCTGTAATTGTCTCGTTCTGAGCATCATTTTCAACCTCGGGTACCGCAGCAAGGGTTGTCTTGCGAAAGAGCTCGTCAGCACCTGGAAGTGTCACACGTCGACTCATTATCTGGCTCCTGCTTCCTTGATCGTGGCTGTGGTCCCTTGAGCAACGCCAAGGTGGATGATTTCGCGGGCCAGGCGACGATAAGCCGAGGCTCCCGCAGAGCTGCTTGCAAAGGTTGTGATTGGTTCTCCGGCGACCGTTGTCTCTGGAAAACGCACCGTCCTTGAGATGATGGTATCGAAGACTCCGGTTGGAAAAGCTTCGATGATGCGTTCCAATACCTCGCGGCTGTGGACCGTCTTGCGATCGTAAAGCGTTGGCAGGATGCCGAGAATCTCTAGCTCTGGATTGGTGTTCTTCTGTACTTTGCCGATGATATCGACGAGGAGCGCGACGCCTCGGAGCGCGAAATACTCGCACTCGAGTGGGACGATCACATACTTTGACGCTGTCAAGGCGTTGATGGTGAGAAGACCTAATGATGGTTGGCAGTCGATGAGGATCACGTCGTAGTAATCCGAAACCGAGTCGAGAACCCTCTTCAAGACTTTCTCTCGAGCGATTACTGATACTAAAGCGCCTTCAGCGGCGGCAAGGTCCTCATGGCTTGGGATCATGTCCATGCCAGGCACATTGGTCTTGAGCAAGAAATCTTCGATTCGCGTGGATTCGTCCAACATGAGGTTATAGATGGAACCTTCGAGATTTCGCGTTGATACACCGAGACCTACGGAGAGAGAGTGTTGTGGGTCGAAGTCAACGAGAAGCACGCGGCGTCCCAGTTCGGCAAGCGATGCACCTAGGTTGATCGTGGTGGTTGTCTTTCCAACACCACCCTTCTGGTTCACAACAGAGATGATGGTTGCGTTGCCGTGGATTGATAGCGGAAGTGGCTCTGGGAAACTCGGGGTTTTCCTACCCAGAACCGAAGAGGTGGTCGTGACATCCCCGTCGGTATAAATCGACTTAGCGCTCAATCGAGATACCTCTCTAACAACTTTCTCTCAGCCTATTGATCCCTGGGATCAGATGCAAGCTCCCGCCAAATTCCTCATCGGTCAAGTAGGTTACGCACGTGGACACGACAGCGGTGCAAACGACAGAAGGCAGACTCTCAGGCTTTAGCGTGCACCTTGAGGTCTTTGATGGTCCTTTTGACTTGCTCTTGCAATTGATCGCAAAGCACAAGCTCGACATCACCGAAGTTGCGTTGGGAGTAGTGACAGATGACTTCATCGCGCATATACGTAACCTTGAACGAGAGGGTGAGGGTTGGCTTCTCGATCAGGCCACGGAATTCTTGGTGGTTGCGGCTACCCTTCTAGATTTGAAGGCGGCTCGACTCCTACCTAGCGGGGAAGTCGATGATGAGGCGGATCTCGCGCTACTTGAAGCCCGCGATCTCCTCTTTGCGCGCCTGCTCCAGTATCGGGCATTCAAGCAGATCGCCGATATCTTCCAAGCCAAGATCGAAGAAGGGGAGAAGAGTTTTCCTCGAACGGTTGCGTTGGAGCCACATTTGGCAGAGTTGCTTCCAGAGGTGGTGCTAGGGGTCTCGCCCGATCGTTTTGCGGCATTGGCAGAACGAGCCCTTACCCCACGAACGGATCCGACGCTCTCGGTTCAGCACCTGCACCTGCCGTTGGTCTCTGTGGCAGAGCAAGCTTTGGAGATCGCAGCCCTCCTGAAGGAACGGAAGGTATTGACTTTTAGAGGCCTGACAGAAGGAGAAACCAACCGTTTTGTCCTTATTGCCCGGTTTTTAGGGCTACTTGAGCTCTATCGCGAAGGTGCAGTGAGGTTTCAACAGGTTGTCTCTTTCGGCGAACTTTCGGTTGAATGGATTGCCCCCGAGGATCGCATTTTGATTATCTCCGACGAGTTCGATCGTGCTCCAGTGAGTGAGGAATCATCCGATAATGAATCAGTCTGACCTTCAGAGTGCGCTAGAGGCCATCCTCATGGTCGTTGAAGAGCCTGTTTCGACCGGCGTCCTGGCTCAAATAACCGAAGTTCCTTTGGAAGAAATTGAGGCCAACCTCGTTCGAATGCGTCAGGAGTACCAAGATCGGGGTCACGGCTTCGAACTTCGAAATGTTGCTGGAGGATGGAGGTTCTATTCAGCACCGGGCCAAGCCGCCTACGTCGAGCGTTTCGTTGTCGACGGTCAGCCCGCTCAACTCTCTCAGGCTGCTTTAGAAACCCTGGCAGTGATCGCTTATCGCCAGCCCGTTTCTCGTGCACGGATCTCAGCTATCCGTGGTGTCAATGTGGAGGCAGTGATGAAGACCTTAGTCACTCGAGGTCTTGTCGAGGAATCTGGCGTGGAGTATGAGACAGGGTCGACGCTTTACTCGACTACGAATTACTTCCTGCAGCGCCTTGGACTCAACAGTGTCGCAGAACTACCGGCATTGGCTCCCTTCCTGCCAGACCTCGAAGCGCTCGATGACGTTATCGCTACGCTCACCGATTGACCCAGTGCGACTCAACAAGTTCATTGCCCAGTCAGGGATAGCCAGCCGAAGAAAAGCGGACTTACTCATTGAATCAGGGCAGGTAACGGTCAATGGTCGTGTCATGAGAGAGCTCGGAACTCAAATCAACCCGATAAAGGATAGAGTTGCAGTTGAAGGTTTGACAATAAGATCTCCAAACATCAAATCTTATTTTGCGTTTTATAAGCCTAGAGGCGTTTTGTCTACCAATTCTGGGCCAGGTAGCACACTGGAGCCATTTCTCGCTGAGATGCGGGATCCGGCGCTCTTTCACGTTGGCCGCTTGGACAAAGAGAGCGAAGGATTGCTCCTAATCACCAACGATGGGGAGTGGGGTAACCGAGTGACCCATCCTAGGTACCAAATTCCAAAAGAATATGAGCTGGAATTGGACAGGACGATTTCCCCTGAGGACGCTAGAAGACTGATGCGGGGAGTTGAATTGGATGACGGGATGTTCAAGGCGGACGCTCTAGAAGGAGTAGGGCTAAAGCAGTTACGCGTAACGATTCACGACGGCAGAAATCGAGTGCTTCGGCGGGTATTTGCCCAGTTGGGATACGAGGTCAATCTCTTGAAAAGGTTGCGTATCGGAGAGGTGCGTTTGGGGAGGATGAAGCCTGGACAGTGGAAGTCGATTGACCCTGAACAAATAAAATAATAAATCAATAAATTTATTTCCATATAAAACACTAGATCGTTTTGTCGGTAAAATGCTAAAAGGTTTTTCTTGAGGATCGCGCTGGGTCAATAAATCGATAAAAAGACGCTCAAAAACTGTCCATAGAAGCTCTTTATCGACTTTTATCCCGACCAAAGTTGGGGGATGCATCCGGGTCTAAGAGGGGATGAAAAAGGTTATCTCTGTTTATTGACTTATAAATATAGACTCAACTCGGTATTTGAAGGCGCGATCATCATGCATGCTAGGAAGTTCACCAAGTACCCTAAGCATGTGTCGATTCGAGCCATCCGTGGAGCCATTCAGGTTCGAGACAATTCGCTAGAGGCGCTTCAGGTCGCAGTACCAAGGCTTCTCACAGAGCTCTTTGAGGCGAATGAGATTGCGTTCTCTGCCGGGGTTTCGATCCTCTTCACGGCCACACCGGATCTGACTGCTGACTTTCCCGCCGCTGCTGCCAGATCACTTCCCATCGGGGATCTTCCTTTGATTTGCGCTTCGGAGATCGATGTTGAGGGAGCATTGCCAAGAGTGGTGCGGGTGCTGGTCCACGTTGAAACTGACAAGGCTCGGTCTGAGATTCGCCATGTCTACCTTGATGGCGCTGAGGTACTCAGAAAAGACCTGGCGCAGTGAGCGCTCCACTTACACCCGAAGTTCACATCATCGGCGCTGGTCTATTGGGCACATCGATCGGGTTGAAGTTGAGGTCACTTGGCACAACCGTTTCCTTTGAGGATGTCTCGTCGCAGAATGTCGCCTTGGCGATGGATCTAGTGGGAAGTGAATCTTTGGTGACTGAGCCGCACATAGTCATAGTTGCGGTGTCACCAGAGAACGCTGGCGAGGTCGTAGCGGATGGATTGAAGCGGTATCCAAAATCTATAGTTGTAGACGTTACGAGTATCAAGACTAAAGTGATAGCTCAAGTTAGAACTTTATCGGCGGAGCAAGATCGTTTCATACCCACTCATCCAGTTGCCGGGCGCGAGGTTGGAGGACCAGCATCCGCTCAAGGTGACCTCTTCGAGGGGAGGGTATGGATCATGACCCCTTTACCCGAAAACCGGGGGGCGGACGTCCAAGCCGTGGAGGACTTGATCCTCTCTCTGGGGGCGACACCGCATCGGATGGATCCGACCACTCATGACCAGCTCTTCGCGCGCATCTCGCACTTCCCGCAGATCCTGAGCACTTTGTTGGCAGGTTCCCTACTGAAGGTCGAAGGGGGAGTTGAACTGTCGGGACAAGGTCTTCGGGATATGACCCGGCTCGCGGAATCGGATTCCAAACTCTGGAGCCAAATCATTTCCTTGAATTCCGAGCCTCTGTTGAGATCAATTGCCGAGTTCAAATCGTTGCTCATTGAGTTGGAAGTGGCTCTCTCAAAAATGGATCATGAATCGATCGTGGAGATCATCAGGAAGGGTCAGGAAGGTCGGAAACTCATCTCTGGAAAGCATGGCGGGAAGCCGCGGAACTACATTCTCTTCCACATTGTGATTGATGATAGACCAGGAGTCCTGGGAGAACTCTTCGCGCTTTGCGGTGAGGCGGGAGTCAATGTTGAGGATCTCGATCTCGAACACTCTCCAAATCAAGAGACAGGTCTAATCACGATCGCGATTGCACCAGAGCAAGATGAAATCTTCGCATCAGCCCTGAAGGCCAAGGGATGGCGTTTTCATCGTTCAGGAGGCTTAGTGTGAAGAGGATACGGATCGCTGTAGATGGTCCGAGCGGCACCGGCAAGTCGTCAACGTGTAAGGCGATTGCCCGCAGGGCTGGATGGAGTTACTTGGACACCGGTGCGCTCTATCGAATGACGACACTTCTTGCAATGAAGTCTGACGTGAAGGGAACCGCTCTTGCAGCTTTGATTGAGCAATCTAACTTTGATGTTTCATTAGATCCGATTGATCAACGTTTCTTTCTCAATGGCGATGATGTCACTGCGGCGATAAGAGAAGAAGATGTCACTCAGCGTGTCAGCACTGTTGCCGCACAACCAGAGGTGAGAGAAGCGCTTCTTGCAATGCAACATCGTCTTGTCGATAAAGCTTCATCTGGCATAGTGGTGGAGGGACGAGACATCGGCTCGACAGTTATCCCGGACGCGGATCTGAAGCTCCATCTTTTCGCTGATTTAGCCGCTCGAGCGGCTCGCCGTGCTCTGGAGACTCAAGATAGCGGTGAGAGGGTCGCTGAGAGGCTTGCTGATCGAGACCGGATCGACTCGACTCGCGCTGCTTCACCGTATCAAGTGCCACCAGATGCAATCGAAATCGACTCCACTGACTTGAACCTTGAGGAAACCGTTGATCTCATCTGGCAAATGATCATCGAGAGGGAACTGGTCGGAATTCCGAAGGTCGTTCTGATTGGGAGACCGAACGTAGGCAAGTCCAGTTTGATCAATCGCATCACCGGGAGAGGCGATGCGATCACCGCGGATCGACCGGGCATCACTCGAGATCAAGTTGAGCACCAGGCCACATGGAATGGTCGAGACTTTGTGATCGTCGACACCGGCGGCCTTGATCGTGAACTTGAGGGCTTAGATGCCACTGCTGCGAACAGGACACTCGCATCCACCAGGGATGCAGACATGATCATCTTCGTCACGGATGGACAAACCGGATTGATCGATCAGGACCAATCAATCGTTGCGAATCTTCGAAAGATAGATGTGCCAGTGATGTTGGTCGTCAATAAGGTAGATAACGAGAGTGATGAACTGCGTGGTCATGAATTCTGGAGTCTTGGTCTTGGTGAGCCGCAATTCGTCTCTGCACTGCACGGTCGTGGCAGCGGAGACCTGCTCGATGAGATCGTCCGTAGGTTGCCGTCCTTTGGACGTGGTCGAAGACAGGATGATGCGGTACGTATAGCAATCATTGGTAAGCCGAATGTCGGCAAGTCGAGCTTGCTCAACGCCTTAGTTGGCAGCGAACGATCCCTGGTATCTGAGGTTGCAGGTACGACGCGTGATCCAGTCGATGAGAGAGTCGAGAAGGACGGCACTACGTATCTCTTCGTCGATACCGCAGGCATCAGACGACGTTCACATCAGGATGAAGGCGCTGACTACTACGCGGTCTTACGGAGTCAGCGTGCTCTGGATGACGCGGACCTCGGACTCCTGGTCGTCGATGCTTCCCAGCCGATAGCCGAGCAGGACCTTCGCCTGATCAGTTCCATTGAGGACTCCGGGAAGGCGCTCGTGGTCATCATGAACAAGTGGGACCTGATGGATGAGGATCGTCGGGTTCTCTTTGACCGTGAGGTTGAGCGCAATTTCGTTCAAGTTGAGTGGGCCGCTCGGATCAACATCTCCGCCAAGACAGGGTGGCATCGGGATCGAATCTTTCCCGCGATTGAACGCGCTCTGCAGGCCTGGCGCTTTCGGGTTCCGACAGGCAAACTCAATGCATTCATTGGCTCCTTGGTTGGAGAGAATCCACCGCCCGTTCGTAGCGGCAAACAGCCCAAGATCCAATACTGTTCCCAAGTTCAAGTTTCGCCACCCACTTTCGTGATCTTCGCTACCGGCTTCTTGGAGACCAGTTACCGGCGTTTCATCGAACGCCGCCTTCGCGAGGAATTTGGCTTCGAGGGATCTCCGATCAGGATCTCCGTGCGACTAAAAGACGATCGATAACGGCGGGTAGCATCCGCCATCACGGGACGTAGCGCAGCTTGGTAGCGCACATGGCTGGGGGTCATGTGGTCGCGGGTTCAAATCCCGCCGTCCCGACGTGAAGAGCTCAATCCTGACGGTACCCAATCTCCTCTCGGTTCTCCGTCTGGTGGGAGTGCCTATCTATCTCGTCCTGATTCAGGGGGAGAGGTACGGCTGGGCGGTCCTGACGTTGATGGTCGCAGGTGCGACCGATTACTTCGACGGGAAGATCGCTAGGCGGTTCAACCAGACGAGTAGGTTGGGTGAACTCTTAGACCCTGCCGCAGATCGTCTTTACATCGTCGTCATTCTCTTCTCGTTGTGGGATCTCAAGCTCTTGCCCATTGCCATCGTCATTTTGATCTTCGGTCGCGACATAGTTCTCGCGATCTTGTTGATAGCGATGAAGCGAAAGGGTCTGTCCCCATTTACGGTTACCTATCTCGGTAAAGCCGCTACTTTCAATCTTCTCTATGCCTTTCCTTTCCTACTTTTGACTCTGAGTGAGACACGCTGGCTCTCGGATCTCTCCTATGTCTTAGGCTGGGCGTTCTCCATCTGGGGGGTTGCCCTTTATCTCTACACCGGTTTCTCCTACTTTCGTGAAGGAGTCCGAGATCTAGCCCAGGTTCATGGGCGAGTTGATGGGACCCACTGAGAGGCAATAAGGTCGGGCTCTGCACGTCTTGCGTCTGGTCTTGTCGTTGGCATTCTTTGGAGGTCGCCTGTGTCGCTCATACCCGATGGTCTTTCTTACACGAAGGAGCACGAATGGGTAGAAAGCAGATCGGATGGCATGGTTCGATTTGGCATCACCGACTACGCGCAATCTGCACTTGGCGACATTGTCTATATTCAATTGCCACAAGTTGGTGAAGTATTGGTGGCAGGGAAAGTCTGCGGTGAAGTGGAGTCGACCAAGAGCGTTTCTGAAATCTACGCACCGGTTTCCGGGACGGTAAAAGGCGTCAACGACTCGCTCAATCAGACTCCTGAGATCTTGAACAAAGACCCCTACCAGGTCGGATGGATCGCAGAGGTTGAAGTCACAGGGCCCGGAGAGCTGCTCTCTTCCGTTGAATACCGCACCCTTATCGGCGAATAACGCGCTTGACCACTTTGGGGGAGAGCAATAGCGTTGCCCTCAACTTGAGGGTCAGAGTTCTGGTGGTTTCGAAGAGTTTCACTGTATGACGGTGGTTACCTCGCTGAGGCGAGGTTGAAGCGAAAGGTGAGAGATTCTTGATGAGCGTTCCAGCACGTGCCTATCTGAGTATCGGTGAGGTACTGAGCAAGTTGCGATCTGAATTTCCAGATGTGACGATCTCCAAGATCAGGTTTTTGGAAGCAGAGGGGTTGATTGATCCTCAGCGAACGCCATCCGGTTACAGAAAGTTCACAAGCGTTGACTTGGAACGACTTCGTTACGTTCTACTCGCGCAGCGTGATGCTTATCTTCCTCTCAAAGTCATCAAGGAGAATCTTGATGCCCTTGATCGCGGCCTGACTCCTCCAACACAACCGGGCAGTATGCCGATGGTTAGGTTGGCGAGTGGCGATCAGTTGAGCGCTGACAATTTCCAACCAAGGACTGACATCAGACTCTCTCGAGAGGAATTGTTGACCTCATCGAAACTTAGGGATGAGCAACTGGTTGAGATCGAGGGTTACGGTCTCATCACCCCTAAGGGAAGGTTCTATGATGGCGATGCGCTTGCCGTGGCGACTGCGGTTGCATCACTTGCAAGTTTCGGTATCGAGGCACGTCACCTCCGCGCCTTCAAGACTGCTGCTGACCGAGAAGTCGGATTGATTCAACAAGTGGTCACCCCGATGTATAAGCAGAAAAACACCGACTCGAAGGCTCGCGCGGATGAGCTGGTCAAGGAATTGAGCGCGCTCTCGGTTCAACTACATACCGCTCTGGTCAGGTCTGGCCTCAACGAAAGCCGTTAGCGTGGACTTCCATGCCGTCGACGTGGTGGGAGTTCGAGTGGAGATGCCTTCCAACCAGCCGATAGTTCTTCTCAAGGAGATTGGCGGCGATCGCTATCTTCCAATTTGGGTCGGTGCGGTGGAAGCGACGGCCATCGCCTTCGCCCAACAGGGAGTTCAGCCACCAAGACCGCTGACTCATGATCTTATGAAGGATCTGATCGAGATCCTGGGTCGGAGAGTCGACTCCGTCCACCTCACCGAGCTCAAAGACGGTGTGTTCTATTCGATGATCAATATGGATGCTGATGTCTCCATCTCCGCAAGACCCAGCGACGCAATCGCATTGGCCTTGCGGACCGGGTCTCCGATTCTCGCTAGCGAGGAGCTTTTGGCTGAGGCGGGGATCGAGATCCCAGATCAGTCCGAGGAAGAGGTTGAGAAGTTCCGGGAGTTCTTGGATCAGATCAATCCCGAGGACTTCGCTTCCTAAACTTCCGCTTGATTCTTAGAGTGTGTCGGTTCTTGTGTCCAAGATGTTGCCGGTCTAGCATGTACCCACAAGGCTTCCTCCCCAAGCCTTGAGACGGAGCCCTCGATGAACGAGAACTTAGGCGACAGCAAAGCCTCGGATGTGGAAGATGTTGGCTACCGCGGCTCGGTCGCATGCCAAGCGGCTGGTATCTCTTATCGCCAATTGGATTATTGGGCTCGCACGGGTTTGGTAGCACCATCGATCAGGTCAGCATCGGGTTCCGGTTCGGCTCGCCTTTACAGCTTTCGCGACATCTTGGTCCTCAAAGTGATCAAGCGCTTCCTTTCGGCTGGAGTTTCACTGCAGAACATCCGCTCGGCGGTCGAGCATCTCAAGGTTCGGGGTAGTGAGGATCTCTCCACGATCACCCTGATGAGTGATGGCGCGTCCATCTACGAGTGCACCAACTCCGATGAGGTCTACGACCTTCTACAAGGAGGACAGGGAGTCTTCGGCATCGCTATCGGTCGGGTCTGGAACGAGGTCGAGGGAACGCTAGTCGCCCTCAAAGACGAACGTACGCCTGCAGGTCTTGATGAGCTCTCGCAGCGTAGGCAGGCACGCTTAGCCTGATCGATTCCAGAGACTTCATGCGAACTTGAGGTCTAAGTCTCATAGGTGCCCATCTTCCTGAAGGGCAGAGTCGGACCTCATTCCATATCATTCATTGGTGGAGAGTTCGCGAGAGTTTTCGTTCGTTGATCGGCACATCGGTCCAAGCCATGACGCAATCGATACGATGCTGATGGAGTTGGGTTTTGCGGACCTGGGGACTTTCATCGATCGTGTCCTTCCAGATTCCATCAAGATGTTTCATCGTCTTGCGGAAGTCCTCCCTATGCCGCTCTCTGAGAGCGAAGTCCTCGCAGAATTGCGTTCGCGTGCATCTGAGAATCGACCACTCCGATCGATGATCGGTAACGGCTATTTCGGAACTTTCACACCGCCTGTGATCACGCGCAATCTGCTCGAGAATCCAGCTTGGTACACCGCGTACACGCCGTACCAGCCGGAGATCAGCCAAGGCAGACTCGAGGCTCTCTTTGCCTTTCAAACCATGATCACAGACCTCACTGGTTTATCCATCGCAAATGCATCTATGCTCGATGAACCTACCGCGGCCGCTGAAGCGATGACCCTTGCTCGCCGCTCTTGGCGCGGGACAGACGACGCGATCTTCTTCCTGCACGAAGATGTCAATCCGCAGACCAGGGCCGTCATTGAGACTCGAGCGAAGCCACTCAAGATCGAAGTTCGGGCCTTTCGTGATGTGTCGGAGACAGAGGGTTCAGCTGCCTTCGGATTCTTGATCCAAAGTCCCGATACCCATGGCGTTCTCCATGACTACCGAGCGCTTGTCGAACGAGCACATCGAGAAGGATCACTTGTGATCGTGGGATCGGACCTGCTCGCGCTGACATTGATCGCGTCACCGGGGGAGTGGGGTGCCGATATCTCATATGGCTCAGCCCAGCGATTTGGGGTTCCGATGGGATTCGGTGGACCACATGCCGGATTCCTTTCGGTCCGCGAGGGATTAGAGCGTTCTCTTCCTGGGCGATTGGTTGGAATGAGTGTTGATGTCCATGGCGATCCTGCCTTGCGACTTGCGCTACAGACCCGCGAGCAACACATCAGGCGTGATAAGGCGACGAGCAATATCTGCACCGCACAAGTGCTCCTTGCCAATATCGCTGCGATGTATGCGGCCTACCATGGCCCAAAGGGACTTCGCGCCATCGCAGAGCGAGTGCATGGCTTGACGATCGCATTCAAGGAAGCGGCAAGATCTAATGGCCTTCAAGTCAAGAACGGCAATGTCTTCGATACAGTCTCGATCAAAACTGATCGTGTTTCTGAGTTCGTTGGCAGAGCCCTAGAACGTGGCATCAATATCAGAGTGATCGATGGGGGAGTGAGTCTCGCGTTCGATGAGACTTGCGATGAGGAAGTTCTTCGAACGCTCCTTGAGGTGTTCGATCTTCCTTCCGGAGCGCTTGCATCGAAGCGGGTGGCAGAAGCCGCCGGTAGAAGCACTGGCTATCTCACGCACCCAATCTTCAATACTTATCATTCTGAGACCGCAATGATGCGTTACTTGCGAGCGCTATCTGACCGCGACCTTGCTCTTGATCGCACCATGATTCCGCTCGGGTCGTGCACTATGAAGCTGAACGCGGCAATGGAGATGGAAGCGGTGACCTGGCCAGAGTTCGCTTCACTCCATCCCTTCGCTCCTCAAGACCAATCGATAGGAATGAGACGGTTGATCTCGGAACTCTCTGAATGGCTGGTCAAGATCACGGGTTATGACGCTGTATCCCTACAACCTAATGCTGGTTCACAAGGGGAGTTCGCTGGATTGCTGGCGATAAAGGGTTATCACGAATCTCGTGGAGATCATCATCGGGATATCTGTTTGATCCCGTCGAGCGCTCATGGCACCAATGCAGCATCCGCCGTCATGGCTGGCATGCAAGTGGTGGTCATTGATTGCGATGAGGCCGGAAACGTCTCAATCTCACACCTCGACGAGGCGATCTTGACCTATAAGGATCGTCTTGCGGCGCTGATGGTGACTTACCCGTCCACGCACGGTGTCTTTGAATCCGCTATCACCGAGATCTGCGGCAAGGTCCACGCAGCTGGCGGACAGGTCTACGTCGATGGAGCGAATCTCAACGCGCTCGTTGGACTATCACAGCCCGGAAAATTCGGAGCCGATGTCTCTCATCTCAATCTCCATAAGACCTTCTGTATCCCTCATGGCGGGGGAGGACCAGGCGTGGGTCCCGTCATCGCCAGGAAGCATCTTGAACCCTTCCTACCCAATCACCCGCTCGATTCGTCAGCAGGGCCGACAACGGGGCCTGGACCAATCAGTGGAGCTCCATTCGGGTCTGCGGGAATCCTCCCTATTTCCTGGGCCTACATCAGGGCCATGGGGGGAGAGGGATTGCAGAGAGCGACCGAAGTAGCGATCCTCAGCGCCAACTACATCGCCAAGAGACTAGATCCTTACTTCCCTGTCCTCTATCGGGGTGAAAGTGGCTTCATCGCACACGAGTGCATTATCGACATTCGAGAGATCACGAAGCGAACTGGGGTTAGTGTCGATGACATTGCCAAGCGCTTGATGGATTATGGCTTTCACGCTCCCACGATGAGTTTCCCTGTCGCTGGTACCTTGATGATCGAACCGACTGAAAGTGAAGACATCCACGAGATCGATAGATTCATCGCCGCCATGATCTCGATTCGAGGCGAGATCGATAAAGTCGAGCAAGGGCTGTATTCGGTCGACGAGAGCCCGCTACGAAATGCTCCGCATACCTTGGCCACAATCACTTCACATGAATGGAATCGCCCATATTCACGTGATGACGCGGTAAATCCCGCAGGAATCGAATCAGGGTTGCAACGTCGCTCGAAGTACTGGCCAACCGTTGGGCGCATCGATGGGGCATATGGGGATCGAAATCTGGTCTGTGCGTGTGAGCCGATAGAGGCGTTAGCGATCAATCGCGCTTCTTCGTAATTTACATAATATATATTATCGGCGAAGCATCAAGCGTTGAGCACCCCAGACGGTGACCTTCCAAAGGGCCTCTATGACGATTCTTTTGCTCATTTTCGACACTCCACCCTCTCGCTCAACGAAGGTAATTGGAACTTCCTTGATCGTAAATCCTGCTCGTAGGGTCGTTAGAACCATTTCGATCTGAAATCCATAACCTTGCGATTCGACCTGATTGAGATCAATCGCAGCCAGTACGCGTCGATGAAACGCTCGGTAACCACTCGTGACGTCCCGTAACTCAAGGCCCAAAGCCAATCTGGCGTAACTCGTCCCAGCGCGTGAGATCAATTGCCTCGAAAGCGGCCAATTGACGACTCTTCCACCTGGCATCCATCGGGTCCCAATAGTTAGGTCAGCATCTCCGGTTAGCACTGGCTCGATTAGATCCGAAAGCGCCTCCGGTTGATGGCTTAGATCAGCATCCATTTCGATCAAGATCTCGAAGCCAAGATCGAGTCCCCATCGGAATCCCGCTATGTACGACGGACCGAGACCCGATTTGCCCGGACGCTTGAGAACGTCGACCCAATCTAGACCCTGGGTCTCTACTAGCTGTGCCGTTCCGTCTGGCGAATTGTCATCAATAACAAGGAGTCGCACTTCATGTCCGGCCTCAAGCAAGCCGCCACGAACACCCGTCACCCGATCCAGAAGCTTCACGATAGAGGCAGACTCGTTGTAGGTGGGCACCAGGATAAGGATTCTCATCAGGGATTTATCTTCGCATACTCAATCGACGAAGTAGAGCACCGATCATCACCAGTGCAGCGAGAGTTAGAATCCACTCTGGAGCAATTTTGGGAGGAGTCGGACGTGAGGGTGATACCTCAACGACGAGACTTCCCTGCTCGAACTTCTCAATTCGTGACTGAACCAATCCATCCTTCGATATCAAGGCTGTATCTCCGGTCGTTGCTGCCACCACAAAAGGCATCTGAGACTCGAAAGCTCGCACGCGGGTCATCTGGAACTGCTGACCTGATTGCCAACTGCGGCCAAAAGTCGCGTTATTGGTCTGTACTACACCGATATTCGACCCTTCTAAGTTATCCCAACTCACGCGATCATCAAGGATCTCGTAGCAAATCAAGGGGGCGAAGCGAACACCCTCGATCTCATGAACGGTGATCTCCGATCCGGGCACGAAGTCCTTCACACTTTCAGCAAGAGAGGAAATCGATGTTGCCAATCCACGCAACGGAACGTATTCACCGAAAGGAACTAGATCTCGCTTTTGGTAGGTTGATTGAAGCACGCCATCCCCATCGAAGAAGAGCGAGACGTTCTCTGGACCCGCCACCCCTTGTGTAACGGCTCCAATGACTATGGGAACCTCGTTTTTGCGTGTCAGGCGAGCCAGCTGGCCGCGTATCTCCGCATCCTGCAAAGGGTCGATATCTGAGGCGTTCTCGGGCCATAGAACGAGATCCACTGACGTGCGACCAAGAAGACGATCGGTCTCTTCGAAGTGGCGTCGAAAGACGTCCCGAGGCGTCGCATTGAATTCAAGACCCAATTGCGAAACGCCCCCTTGGATGAGACCGATTCGGTATGGCTCCCCGACTGTAGTTGCCGATGCCGGCACGACACCGAGCATTCCAACGAAGACGAGTGGCAAAACCAGAAGCGTTTCTCGTCGAAGCCTTACGAGAAGTGCAGCCGAAAGCGCAACAACTAGTCCTGTGAGGGCCACTCCCCCAATCCGTAGCCACTCCTGTAGTGGACCATCGAGTTGGGAGAATCCGAATCTGCCCCAACCAAAACCTCCGAATGGTGCGATGGCTCGCAACCCTTCAGCGAGTGCGAAGGCAAATGGGAATAACACGAGCGAGGCTCGACTCCTCAAAGTCCCGACTGCCAATAGGCAATAGAAGAGAGCAAAACCGGTGGCAAGAATCAACCAAGGTAGAGCGCCGACGTAAGTCGAGCTCCAGTGCAACAGAGGAAGCAGGAAACCAAGTCCGTAGAGGTAACAAAGATAGATCCGATACTTCAAACCGAGATCGCGCGCTATGACGATGATTATCACCAGCGAGAGCAGCGGAAGGAACCAGAGTTCGAAGGGATGAAATCCCCCGATGGCCATGGTTCCAGCAAGGAAGGCACCGAGAGAACGGAGGAAGAGAGTCATAGGTCGAGTGCAGCAGTTATCCGCTCAATAGTGCTGCCTAACTCCCACTCCTTCGCGCGACGACGGAATTCGATCAGGTCGCTTCTCTCTTTCCATCGATTCAGTTCGACTCCGTCGATGGCTAAGTCGGTACGACAATTGACAAGCTTCTCGGCGATGCGAGCATAATCGAGATCAGCGAGGATGCGTTTGCGATGAGTTGAGGATAAAAGATCCGACTCGGTGATCGCCGCATCGATCACTGCATCCATGGAGTCGAAAGAGTTGGCGATAGTGGCGGCACCCTTTTCTCCGATGCCCTTGATTCCCGGGAGACCATCGGAGGCATCGCCCCGTATCGCTGCAAAAAGTCCGTAGCGATCGGCAGGGACTCCGTATCGAGTGGTGATGTAATTTCCATCGACTAGATCATGCTGCGATATTCCTTTTGCGAGGTAGATGATCTGGACATCGCTGGGGAGCCTTATCAACTGAAAGAGATCTCGATCCCCCGTCATGACCCGGATTGAGGTATCAGTCGAGACATTAGCAAGGGTAGCGATGACGTCATCTGCCTCCTGATCCTCGACGGAGATCGGATGAAGACCAAGCAGAGTGCAGAGTTCGATGATGGGACCGATCTGCGGCGTCAGTAGATCCGGCTCAGCCTCTCCACCTTCCGCATCCTCTGCACTTGCATCGAGTTCGAGTCGATTCAGCTTGTAACCCGGAAAGAGGTCCACCCTCCACTGCGGCCTCCAATTGTCATCCAGGCAGATGCCGATCTCATCGGGACGATACCTCGTGTTGATGCGGGCAAGGCCATCGAAAAAACCTTTGATCGCGTTATTCGGTAGGCCAGTTGTGGAGCTTATGCTTTCCGGCATCCCGTAGAAGGCTCGATACCAGAGCGATGCAGAATCAACGAGGAGTCTCATCAACTCACGTTCGCCAACCTGATGACGCCGCGATCGATGCCACCGAGTGCTGCGCGATATTTGTCGGCTTCCTCCGGATCCGCCTCGATCAATTGACCAAGTAGGTCGATGATTTGTTTCACATGTCGAACGAAGTCGCCTGCAGTGACGTCAGAATCCCGCAACACCTTTGAGAGGGATCCGCCCGATGACCAACGCCCGATGGTCCATGCCATCGAAAAATCTGGTTCATGCTGTGTGTCGAGCCCATGCTCTTGCTCCAGATCTGAAATTTCACCCCAGATACTGGCGACCTCCCGAACAGCCTCGGAGAGTGACTTTGGGATCCTCGGTAACTGCCTTTCCTCACTGCGCGATTCGAAGAGGAGACCACTTAGCAGTGCGGTCACATCCGTAGCTGACAATTGCGAGAAAACGCCTCGCCGGATCACCTCACTAACCAAGAGATCACGTTCGGCGAAAATTCGGGTGAGTCGCCGACCCGCGGTCGTCAACGTTTCGTCGCGAACATAGTCCAATTCTCGAAGGACATCGGTCACACGTTGGAAGGTTCTAGGAATCACGCTCCGGCGCATCTCGATCTTCTTGACGAGGTTCTCTGTATCGTTCCGCAACCGGTCAAACTTCTCCCAGATCCGTGCATGCGTTTCTCGGTCCGCGCAACCATGACAGTCATGTTGGCGCATCTCGACTCGAAGTTGTCGAACTCGCTCCGCACGCTCTTCCAGGGCCCGATGACGTCTTTGCCCTGGCTCCCTCACCTCTTCCCGTTCAACTTCTCGAATCCGCTTGCGAATTCCGAAGTAATCCTCGAAATCACCAAGATGACAAAGTTCCGGTTTAGTGGTCAAAGCGATCTTGTTCCGCTCGACCTGCTGCTCCATGTTCCACAACGACTTATCGGCCTGGAATTGAGCAAAAGAGAGAGCGAGCGACTCTTTCGCCCGTTCTACTGTCATTCGATTCAAGAGGTTGGCACTCATGTTGTACGTGGGGGTGAATGAGGATTTCAGTGGATAGGTCCGATTTCCGGCAAGGGATGCTGCCATGGCTGCATCAAGCGAAGGTGACCACATGATGATGGAGTTACCCTCCACATCGATGCCACGTCTTCCCGCCCGTCCAGTCAATTGCGTGTATTCGCCCGGCGTGATCATGACATGCGATTCACCATTCCACTTGATCAGCTTCTCGAGGACGACAGTCTTAGCTGGCATGTTGATTCCGAGCGCGAGGGTTTCGGTAGCGAAGACGATTCGAAGAAGTCCGCTTTGGAAGAGCGTCTCGGTGATCTCCTTGAAGAGTGGCAACATCCCGGCATGATGGGCGGCGATGCCTCTTTCCAAACCCAAGCGCCACTGCTGAAAGTCAAGGGCGTGGAGATCTTCTGTCGGCAGATGATCCGTTCGAATCGAGACGATGCGTGCAATCTCGTCCTTCTCGCTCTGAGAAGTGAGATCCACACCGTCTCGAAGCAAGCGATTGACGGAGGCATCACACCCGGCGCGCGAGAAGATGAAGAAGATTGCCGGTAGATATCCCTCATGATGCAGCTTTCGGATAAGTTCACTCTTCTCGGGACCGTGAATGCTCTCCCTGGCTTTTCCCTTCTGAGTTCGTGACATCTGACGCCGTTCTGCGCGAAGGAGCTCCTGATTGATACGACCAGATGTCTCGAAGAGATCGAGGAGACGATGTCCGACGAGTACATGTTGATAGAGCGGGACCGGTCTCTCCTCACTGACGATGATCGAGGTCCTTCCCCGAACAGATTCGAGCCACTCCCCAAATTCCTCCACATTGGAGACCGTGGCAGAGAGTGAGACAACAGTGATTTCGGGTGGGAGATGTATCAGGATCTCCTCCCATACCGCCCCGCGGAACTTATCCGCCAGGTAATGGACTTCATCCATGACGACACAAGCCAGATCATCAAGAGTCGAGGATCTGGCATAGATCATGTTGCGAAGAACTTCTGTAGTCATGACCACAATTTGAGCTTCAGGGTTGATACTGGTGTCACCCGTGAGAAGACCGACCATCTCCGGTCCATATGTCGCAATCAGGTCGTTGAATTTCTGATTAGAGAGCGCCTTGATCGGTGTTGTGTAGAAGCACTTCTTGCCTTCACTTGTCGCCTTGAAGATGGCGAACTCCCCCACGATCGTCTTTCCCGATCCAGTTGGGGCGGCAACCAATGCGCCATCACCATTCTCTAGTGCATGGCACCCTTCAACTTGAAATGGATCGAAATCAAAGGCGTATCGCGACTGGAAGGTAGACGTCAGCGGAAAGCGACGACTCTCTTTCGATCGCTGGAAACTCTCTGCTGGAGATAGCGTCATGCCATCCTCCATGTTCGAAGCTGTTTCGTCGCGATTCGATGATTGAGGGGATTCGATAAGAGTGGCTCCCCATCAGCTTCTGCAATCGTATCGGCTTCTATCTCGAGGTTCGTGGCTTGAAAGGTCTCTACAAGGGGATGGTTGATATGACTTCCGGAGAAGATACGCGGGAAGAGGAGAAGGAGTTTCCACCGACTTACCGGGCCCACGATCACCACCTCGAAGACCTCGTCATCATTGATCGATTCTGGTGATATCAGCATCCCTCTGCCGTAATTCCTGCCATTGGCGATCGCCACCAAGGTCGCTTCAACTTCCCGTGTAATCCCGTTGACGACGAAGCGATAGCGTGTCGTTGAGAGTGCTCTAAGTTGCAATAAGAGCGCAAGCACATACCGCAGACTCCCGATCGCCCTGGGCATTCTGCGCGCTCTAGCACTTACTGTCGCATCGAAACCTGTGCTTATGACCTGTAGCGCGATCTGATCGTGCATCTCCAGGATGTCGATGGTGATGGGAGCATCCGAGGTGAAGGACCCAATGAGCTCAGGGATCGTTCGGCCGTATAGACCTAGTTGACGTGCAAAATCATTTCCGTTGCCCATTGGTATGAGGCCGATGGGCAGATCCTTACCGGATTGAACCATCGACTTCACCACGTGATGCACGGTTCCATCGCCGCCAATGACGAGGAGACCTTCGATAGGTCTATGCGAAACTAGCAGCGCGTCAATCGACTTTCGCGCATCTTCGACGCCAATGGCTTCGATGAAATCAAAGGAATGGCCGCGTGCTACCAACGCAGCAGCCACCTGCTGCTTCACTGCCCCAGCACGACCCTTTCCTGATGACTGATTGACAACGATGACCCAGTGACGTGACGAACTCATGACTCGTCGATAGGAGCAGGAGATTCAATCTCCCCGGCAACATCATCGGCGATAGGGGCAACACGGTCTTTCTTTCTGCGGTCCAAGACAATAGAGAGGCCGCATGCGCCGAAGTAGAGCACTGTCAAAGGGAGTGCGAGAGCGCCCATTGTGAGCGGATCACCAGTCGGAGTGAGCGCAGCCGTGAAGAAGAAGATTCCGAATACCGCCGCTCGCCACGGTTTGATCATGGCTTTGCCGGAGACAAGCCCGATGAGGTTGAGAGAGACCAGTATGACTGGCAGTTCGAAAGCGACACCAAAGACCAGGATCAGTCGCAAGACGAAGTCAAGATACTCATCGAATCGCACTAGGTTGTCCAACGATGAGGGTGTGAATCCCAAAAGCACCTTCACCGCCAGCGGAAGTATGAAGTAGCCCAAGGCAACACCCATGGCGAAAAAGGGTGTAGCGACGGAGATGAAACCGATGGAATAGCGCTTCTCGCGATTATGAAGACCTGGTGCGATGAATGCCCAGAATTGGTAGAGCCAGAAAGGCGCCGAGAGGATGACACCCGTGATAAGCGCGACCTTGATCTTCAAGTTGAGCGGGCCGAGGACTCCACCGACGAAAAGGTTTCCGCACTCGGTCGAACCAGTTCGTCGAATCTCCGCAAGGTCACAGATCGGCAGAGTTAGTTGATCGACGATCGGGTCGTAGAAGAACCACCCCACGAGCGCGAAGAGTCCGATGAACAAGACAGCTCTTGTCATCCGCTTTCTGAATTCAGCGAGATGCTCGAGGAGAGGCATGCGCGCCTCTCGGTCACGCGCCATGACTAAAGAAGACTTCCGAAGCGTCGGCGACTAGGACTTTACTTCGCCGTCGTCATCCTTCTTCTCTTCGGCCTCCATAGCCTTTACCTCGCTCTTGAAGATCCTCATCGAACGACCGAGTGACCGCGCTGAATCAGGCAGTCGCTTCGCACCGAAGAGGACAAGCGCAAGGATCAGAAGAACAACGATGGTCTGCCCATTTGTCAAAAGAAGCGAAGGCATCTCTCCCCCAAATCAAAGGAAAACAATCAGTTTCGGACCGTCCGTCGCTGACCACGCGATCATATCAGTCGCGAAATTCGCTCAGACAGGGGTGTCAGAACCCGAGAAATGACTGAGGAACAAGGATCGAAGTTGATCCGAAGAGAGACCCTCTGCATCGATGGCCTCAATGAGATCCAGAATCGGCACTAGTGCGCGGATCAACCACTCTTCACTCCAGTATCGAAGCTCGACCTTCACTCCTAAGTGGTTCGTGTCGAGATTGGTAATGAATGCCGCATTCCTCCGTCTCCACCACATCGGTAGGGCGCTGAGGCGAATCACTGCAGTAAGTGAGGACTGAGCAGCCGAACTTGAATCGGATTCTTCGATGCTGACAACTTGGCCTGATGCAGGCTGGACGTTCTTCAGACGGGAGATGAAGAACTCGCGCGGACTCTCTTTCTCGTGATCGAATCCTCTGAGAAGAAGACGGCCTCCTCGCCAGAGGAAGTTCGACGGTGTGACGAGCCTCTGCTGGCTGAGCCGTCCGAGTGAATCAAGATACGAGAAAGAGATTCGACTTGGCATCAGGATTGCAGACTCGATGACTTCAAGGTTCTCATTCCATTCATCGTCGAAACTAAGATCTTTTGAGATTTCAGAGGGTTCGTTGATTTTTCGACGTAGTGAATCTAGATGTTCCCTCAGGAAGCTCGTCGAGGGATACAGCATTTGGATCAATTCAACTCCCAACCGAAGGGAAGTGATCTCATCGATGGTGAGACGCCGCGGAACGTCAAGAGATTGTGGATCGCTGACCGCGACAAAACCTTCCTCCATGCTCATATCGATGAGAAGATCGGGCGTATACCCCGGCAAGCCACAGAGGAAAGCGATCTCGAGATCTCGCTCGATCTCTGCAACGTCCTGTCCCAGACGACTCGCAAGCTCGTTCAGGTTCACTTGACGATGATGAAGGTATGGAATGAGATCGATGATTCTCTCGACTCGCTCCAGCGCGCTTTCAGATGGCATCGTGCAACTGCTTCCTCAATACGACCCAGGCCTTCGCAGAATCTGGCGGAGAGGTCACTTCGATAGTTGGATTGAGTGATATCAGAATCCGCAAGAGTCGTTCTCGGTTGAAGGTACGAAAGAGGACCTTGATGGAACTCTCGTGGTTAGCCATAACCACACCACCCTCTGAGATGAGCAGAGCCTCAAGATCAGAGGGGGCTAGCACCTCTATCTCGTGTCGACCCTCTTCGACCGTACCGGCTTTCGACAGGGACGCCCCATCTCGTGGAACGTACTTCTCACCAAGGGTTACCTCTCCCACGATGTTCTCGACGATGAAAAACCGAGAAGCGTTTCGATCGAGGTCCCAACCTTGCAAGATCCACTCTTGATCTCGGAGCAACAATCGTTCTGGTTCGACGTTTCTTTGACTACGTAGAGAGTCAGAATCTCGAACATAATCGAATGAGGCCGTAACTCTCTCTCGGATTGCAGAGATTAGTTCCCCAAAGGCCGGAGTCTTGATCGCTGGAGCTTCACTCAGTGAAGTGATGATTCGATCCATGGGATTTGGACCTGCGGGTATGAGCGAACCCAGCTTGAGATGAGTAGAGCGGAAATCCATCTCTCCGCGCAGCGTTGAGACCAGCGTGAGCGCGGCTGCAGCAAGGAGGCCTTCTTCGGTACTCAACTGAGGGATCTGAATTTGGTAGTCGTCCCGTTTGATTCGATAGCCAACTTCGTCATCGAAGAGCGGGTCGAGTTGTTTCACTTCAATCTCTATTCCGATTTGGCGCAGGTCATCCTTATCCCGCTCGAACATTCGATCACGTGCTTCCGCTGACCCCTCGTAACCGGGCAAAGCGGAGGTTATCTGCGTCTTTGTCAGGTACTTCTTCGTTCCCAAGAGTGCGATGACGAGATTGAGCAACCGTTCCATCTTGGCGTCGGCAGCTCCGCCCTTCGCGACCATGGCGCAAAGATAGTCCCACCCCTGCTGTTACTATCGAGCCATGATGAAACGTCAACCAAGTTCAACATTGATCAGGTTCACTGCGATTCTGGCAAGCACCCTGCTCATGGTGGGCTGTTCAGGTCAAGGGGATGAAATGTCGGAATCCAGCAATCCAAAGTTGCCGAGCGTCTCTGGTGCATACGGCGAAGAGCCAAGCATCACTGTGCCGGATATCGACCCACCAAGCACCCTGGAATCGGTCGATCTCACTGTTGGAACTGGCGCTTCGGTTGAAGCGACATCGACGTTGACTGTGAACTATTCGCTCGTAACTTGGTCCGATAAGGCAGCGATCGAGTCGAGTTTCTCTTCAGCCCCCGCCACCTTCCCGCTCTCGGGTGTCATCCTCGGTTGGCAACAGGGACTCGTTGGCGCCAAAGAAGGTGGACGACGCCTTCTCGTCATCCCACCTGATCTGGGTTACGGCGCAACCGGCGCTGGACCTATCGGTCCGGATGAGACGTTGATCTTCGTCGTCGACATCATCGAAGTCTCTTAGGCGTCGCTCTCGTCGTTGTACGCACCCTTAGCTGGTCTTCTCCTGCGAGCCAACTGGGTGCCAGCGTTCCTTCTTGCGAAGGTGAGGAACCCTGTGTGTGCGTTCATGGAATGGGCTGGTCTCACGGCGAGTCCCTCATGGTGCCAATTGCGCAAGAGGGTCTCGAAGCTCTCTGGCTCGGTGAACCGACCGTCGTTCTTGATCGCCTCCGCCACGCGCGAAAGCTGCGTTGTCGTGGCCACGTAAACGATGAGGACTCCCCCGGGTTTGAGCGCTCGGGCCGCCTGGTCAATGTGATCCCACGGTGAAAGCATGTCGAGGATGAATCGATCACTCCCGGCAAGATCTTCAGAGTCGGCATCTTCGAGTCGCATCCGCTGCAATCTCCACGTTCTTGGGATGCCGCCAAAGAATGTTTCGACATTCCGTTCGGCGATTTCCGCGAACTCATCTCGACCTTCAAACGAAATCAATTCCCCGCTGCCGGCTAGCGTCTTCAAGACGGCGATAGAGAGCGCGCCACTTCCTGCGCCTGCTTCGATCACCTTCTGTCCACTTCGAAGATCACCGTATCCGATGATGAGGGCGGCATCTTTCGGATAGATGATGGTTGCACCACGGGGCATTCCGAGCGCAAAGTCAGGGTAGAGGGGCGTGAATGCCTGATACTTCATTCCGGAGTTGGTTTCAATAATGGAGCCCTCAGGTTGGCCAATGAGGTCATCGTGCAGAATCCAACCTTTGTGTGTATGGAAGGTTGCGCCAGGTTTCAACGTGAAGGACACCATTCGACCTTTTTCGTCTTCCAGTCTTATTCGATCCCCTTCCGAGAATCCACTGACGCTCATGCCGATGCCTTTCTGACGACACGATCGACCCAATCACTGTGACGAGAACGAAGATCTGCCAAGGGTAGGGATCGTAGATCGCTAACTCCGAGAAAATTTTCGTGATCGAAGATCTCGTCAGTAACGCCAATCACCATTGCGCCGCTGGCAAGACCAGACGAGATTCCAACCCTCGAGTCTTCAATCACTACACAGGATGAGATCGAGGTGGCGAGGTGCTGGGAGGCGGTGAGATAACTCTCCGGATCCGGTTTGGAACGACTCACTTCAGTGGCAGAGATCGAGAAATCGAATTCAAAAGGCAGTGATGAGAGGACTGCATCAACGACCGATCTTCTACTCGCACTGACGAGCGCTGTCTTCAAACCCGCCTCCCTAGAGGCAGCGAAGAGCTCTTGCACGCCAGGACGTAATGGCGCTCCCTGCGCCAGTCGGTTGAGCATCATCTCCACGAGGGTGTGACCGAACCACGATGGTTCATGGTTGCTTCCACTCTTCTCCTTGAGATAGAGCTCGACTCGCTCCATGGGACCACCAATGCAATGGAGTGCATCGGCTTCTCCCCATTGGTAACCGAAGCCAGCCATCAATTCCTTTTCACACTCCACCCAGAGTGGCTCAGTATCAACCAAGGTCCCATCCATATCCCAGAGAAGGGCCTCCAGGGAGACGGACTCGTTAGTTGGCATTGAAGTACTTCGCTTCCGGATGATGGACGATGATTGCAGAGGTGCTCTGCTCTGGGTGGAGTTGGAACTCCTCGGAGAGAGAGACGCCGATGGATTGGGCATCGAGAAGCTCCATGATCAAGGTCTGCTGCGAGAGATCGGGGCAGGCAGGGTAGCCAAAGCTGTAACGAGAGCCGCGATACCCCTGATCCAGGATCGACTGCACATCGGCTGAGTCGTCCTTGACGATCGATAGCTCCTCTCGGACGCGCTTATGCCAGTACTCTGCAAGTGCCTCAGTGAGCTGCACCGACATCCCGTGAAGCTCCAGGTACTCCCGGTACCTGTTCTCCTCGAACAGCTTTGAGGTGGCCCTAGATACCGCGTTACCCATAGTGACGATGTGGAAGGCAACCACATCGAAGCCCTTCTCTTCTGACTCATCGCGATCCCGGAAGAAATCGCTGATACAAAGATGTCGATCTCGCGATTGCCGTGGGAATGAGAATCGCATCCGCTCCCTACCCGAACTCAGATCCTCATGATCGACAATGACCAAGTCATTGCCCTCGCTATAACAAGGAAAGTATCCATAGACGACTCCAGCCTCAAGCCACTTCTCGCTCTGCGCCTCATTGAGCAATGACCGCAGTCTTGGTCGTCCCTCCGTAGCCGCCATCTCTTCGAAACGACCCCGGGAACCATCTAGTCCCCACTGTCCGACGAAGAGCGCCCGCTCATCGAGAAGGGCCAGGTAATCGGTCACTGCGATGCCTTTCACCGTGCGACTTCCGAGGAAAGGAGCTTTCGGTACTGTGACATCGCGGGAGACATCGCTCCTGCCTTCGAACGTCTCACCATCTTTGGTGCGAGCTCGAGGAGTGACTCTGCGCTTCAAAGGGGGTAAAGCAGCGCTCGCATCTCCTTGCTTGATCGCCATCAAGGTATTCATCAGATCTAGACCTTCGAAAGCATCGCGGGCGTAACGGACCACACCGGAGAATTCATCTGCAAGATCCTGCTCGACATAGGAGCGAGTCAGAGCGGCTCCGCCAAGGATGATCGGCCACTTGCTGGCTAGCCCTCTTGTCATCAATTCCTGCAAGTTCTCTCGCATGATCACCGTGGACTTCACCAGGAGTCCACTCATGCCGATCACATCGACGGATGAACTCTCCGCCGCATCGATGATTTGATTGATGGTCTGCTTGATTCCGATGTTGACGGTGCGGTAACCGTTGTTTGAAAGGATGATGTCAACGAGGTTCTTCCCGATGTCATGGACATCACCCTTGACGGTAGCGAGGAGAATCGATCCGCGATCGCTTGCTTCACTTCGCTCCATGAAAGGTTCGAGATAAGCGACTGCGCTCTTCATGACTTCAGCAGATTGAAGGACGAAGGGAAGCTGCATCTCCCCTTTGCCGAAGAGTTCCCCGACTGTCTTCATGCCTTCCAAAAGATGGTCGTTGATGATCGACAGTGGAGCGATACCCGAGCTCATTGCGAGCTGTAGGTCCTCATCGAGGCGGGTCCTCTCGCCATCGATGATTCGCGACTTCAACCTCTCTTCAAGGGGCAACTGGTAGAGACGCTCGAGCTTGCTCACCCGGTTCGAAACCAACTCGACTCCCTCGAAGAGTTGAAGGAATTCAACAAGAGGGTCGTAGGTGCAACTGTCGCCATCGAATCGACGTCGGTCATAAACGAGATCAAGGGCGACTTCCCGCGCTCGGTCATCGATCCGATGAAGTGGCTCGATCTTGGAAGGATGGACTATCGCTGCGGTAAGACCTGCTGCAGCAGCTTCATGGAGGAAGACGGAATTGAGGACAACCCTTGCTGCCGGATTGAGACCGAAGGAGACGTTGCTAATCCCAAGCACCATCTGTAGATCCGGATATCTCTCCCTCAACGTTTTGATCGCATCGAGCGTTGCTATACCGTCTTTGCGCGTCTCCTCTTGCCCGGTGGCGATCGGGAATGTCAGGCAATCGATCATGATCTCGCTGGTGGACATTCCCCACTCGGAGGTCAATTCATTGATGAGACGCTCCGCCACGCGCACCTTCCAATCGGCGTCACGCGCTTGTCCATCCTCATCGATTGTTAGTCCAATGACCGCCGCGCCATGCTCTTTGACGAGAGGCATGATCTTCGCAAATCGTGAGCCCTCGCCATTGCCGTCCTCATAGTTGACGGAGTTGATGACGCAACGCCCACCAAGTCGCTCTAGTCCCGCTTTGAGCACACTTGGCTCGGTCGAATCCAGCACGATTGGCAATGTGATCGCGGTAGCAAAACGCGAGGCAAGCTCGCTCATATCCTGCGCGCCATCACGTCCCACATAGTCGACCGAGAGGTCGATCATGTGCGCGCCCTCGCTCACCTGATCCTTGGCGATCTCGAGACAAGCCTCCCAATCCTCAGCGAGGAGAGCATCGCGGAAAGCACGCGAACCGTTCGCATTGGTTCGCTCTCCGATCGAGAGGTAGGTGCGATCCTGTCGGAATGGGACGAACTGATAGATCGAGCTCGCTCCCGCGTCCTCGGAAATTTCTCTATCTCCGATAGCAAGACCATCTAAGGCTCCGACAACTGCTTTGAGGTGTTCGGGAGTAGTGCCACAACAGCCACCAAGAAGTCTCACACCATATTGCTCGGCGAATCGACGAAGGGAACTCGCCAACTCCTCAGGGCCTAAGTCATAGCGGGGACCATCCCCACCAAGGACGGGCAAGCCTGCATTGGGCATACACGAGAGCGGCACGTTCGATGTGATGCTGAGCTGACGAAGGTGTTCCGACATTTCCGCCGGTCCTGTCGCACAGTTCATTCCGATGACATCGACATTGAGAGAAGAAAGGACGTTGAGTGCAGCCAAGGTTTCGCTGCCAAGGAGCATCGTTCCCGTAGCCTCAACCGTGATCTGCGCGATCAGGACGACATCCCTCTCCGCACTCCTTATTGCGGCGCGAGCTCCATTGACAGCCGCCTTGAGCTGAAGAGGATCCTGAGTTGTCTCGACGATGATGCCATCGGCTCCACCATCGATGAGACCTGTCGCATTCTTCTCGTATGTATCGCGAAGATGGTCGTAGCTGATGTGACCGAGCGTTGGCAATTTGGTACCGGGGCCGATCGAACCTAAGACCCAACGCTCCTTATCGGTGGACTTACCGACACGGTCTGCGACATCTCGCGCGATTTTGGCACCAAGGAGGGAGAGTTCGTAGATCTGATCTTCGATACCGTACTCACTCAAGTTTGCGAAGTTGGCCCCGAAGGTATTTGTCTCGACTGCATCAACTCCGGAATCGAAATACTTGCTATGGATCTGAGCGATCAGATCAGGTCGTGTTCGATTGAGGACCTCATTGCACCCCTCGTGACCCTCGAAATCTGCGAGAGACGGGTTCGCCGCCTGGATCATCGTGCCCATCGCTCCATCAGCGACGACGGTTCGATGAGCCAGAGCAAGGCGCAGGGAGTTTGCTTCTCGACCAGGGAGCGGTGACGGGATTTTGACTGATTTCAACGCGCTCACCGGGTGTAGGTTATCGTAAAGTAAAGAGGTGCCCATGAGTGATACGAAGAAGTCCACGGTGATGATGGTCGCTTTCACAGGATGGAACGATGCCGGGGAATCTGCCTCTCACTTGATCTCTCATCTCCTAGATCACTGGGAGAGCTCCGTTGTCGCAGAGTTCGATCCAGAGGATTTCTATGATTTTCAAGTCAATCGACCTGCGATACGTCTCGATGAGACAGGGTCACGTGAGCTCATCTGGCCGAGTACTAAGGTCTTTCACGTCAGACGGTCGGATGCCGATCGCGACGTTCTCCTTGTTCTCGGAGCAGAACCATCAATGCGATGGAAGAGTTTCGCTTCAGAGCTTCTAGACATCGCTGATGACTACGAAGTCGACTTGATCATCATGCTTGGTGGTCTGCTGGCTGATGTTCCGCATTCTCGTGCGATTGCCATCAGCGCGACGGCTGCGAGTCCTGCACTTGCGAATGCACTCGAAGTTGATCCTTCGAACTACGAGGGCATCACAGGAATCCTGGGGGTGATCGGCGACGAAGCCAGAAGGCGGGAGATAGATGCTGTCTCTTTCTGGGCCGCCGTACCTCATTACGTCTCTACTACTCCATCACCGAAAGCGACGCTCGCTCTTCTCGAAGCGTTAGAGGAGTACTTGGAAACTCCACTTCCTCATGGTGAGCTGCGCGAACGCGCACTCGCCTGGGAAGCCACCGTGGACCGCATGGCCGCTGAAGACAGTGAAGTTGGTGACTACGTAAAAGAATTGGAACGAAGTAAGGACGACGACGAGTTGCGAGAGGTCACACCTGATTCAATAGCAAAAGAAGTGGAGCGTTTTCTGCGCCGACACGAGAACGGCTAGAGCGTCACTCCAAGGACCGCATCCAAGAAGCGAGAGAGATCCCCTGGGGACTTACTCGGTTGCCGGTCGTCCACAGCTTGAGAAATATATTTGTGAAGCAGAGCAAAGACACGCGGGGTATCAAGGTCATCTGCAAGCGCCGTGATCATCTCCGTGATGAGGGAATCGTAGTCGGGGATCAGCTCTCTCGAGAGCAATGAGAGCAGCTCACTGACAAGATCGGTCCCCGCTCGTAGGAGATCGTCACTCCACTCACGTTCATGCCGGTAATGGCCAGATATGAGGGCGATCCTGATCGCCATCGGATGAACGCCTTCTTCAAGGAGTTTAGAGACGAAAACGAGATTACCCAGACTCTTGGACATCTTTTCACCTTGATACTTGATCATTCCTGCATGTGCGAAAACCTGCGAGAAGGGCTGGTCATATCGGGCCCGCGACTGCAGTTCAGTCATGTAATGGTGCGGGAATATCAAGTCACCGCCACCGCCCTGTAGCGAGAGCGAATTCTGGGAAGCCGCCTCCACCATTCCTCGAGCGATTGCATTGCATTCGACGTGCCATCCAGGACGACCTTCTCCGAAGGGAGTGCTCCAGCGTGGTTCGTCCTTTGCGCTTGGCCGCCACAAGACTGGATCGAGCGGATGTCGCTTTCCGGGTCTATCAGGGTCACCACCCCTTTCGCGGAAGACCGCGATAGCGTTCTCCATAGCGAGGGGTAAATCCCCAAAATCGGTAACCCGTTTCGCATCCAGGTAAAGGTCATCACCGAGGCTGTAGGTCAGACCTTTTGCGACCAGGCTTGCAACGAAGGCGATGATCTCCTCCATCGCTTCTGTGACCGATGTCAGCTCGATTGGTGGGAGGACTCGAAGATTGGTCATATCTGAGGTGAAAAGACGCAATTGATCATCTACCAGCTGCTTCCAATTCACTCCATCACGTCGAGCCCTCTCAAAGAGGGGATCGTCGATATCAGTTACGTTCTCAAGAAAGACCACTCGGTGGCCGGCGGCGAGAAGGTATCGATGAACTAAATCAAAGGTCAGATAAGTCGCAGCGTGCCCAATATGAGTGGCGTCATAAGGTGTTATCCCACAGACATAGATGGTGATTGGATCACGTACCGGAAGCTCGACCTTCGCTCTTTTGAGCGAGTCAAAGAGGGACAGCCGTGGATATGAACCCAAGAAAGCAAAATCAGGCCTGAAAACGGACGGCCACGCATGCATGTTGCAAGTCTAGAGGCTGATGACTTTCACGCTATCAAACCGGCGGCCAGGGAACCGAGGGCCACTCATCATGCGGCATGGGGAAGAGACCACTTTCGGCTAGCTTTCTTGAGCGGTCGAAGAAGGCCTCGATCTCATCGGCATGAAGGTGTGAACTCAACTCTGAGCGAATCCGCAGCTCATTTTCGAAAGTCCGAGTCAAAGTCCGCATTTCATTCTCATTCATGGGATCGCCTGCAAACTGCCATAGGACAGTTCGAAGCTTGTCCTCCATGTGGAAGGTGACGCCGTGATCGCATCCGAAGAGGCGTCCGTGCAAATCCAGTAGGAGATGGCCGAACTTCCTGTCGGTGTTATTGATCATGGCATCGAATAGCGCCATCAACCGAAGTTGAGCGTCACCTCCTTGTCCGAACGCAACGATGTCCGCCTTCGAATCGATCGAGATCCAGCGTTGGACCATTCCGGTACCGAATGGACCCTCACGAAGAACTGTCATGGGAACTAGGTTCAAACCAAGAATCTCGCTTACCTTGTAGGCCGCGACCTCTCGATCAGCAAGAGTTCCATCTGGAAAATCCCACAGCGGTCGCTCCCCTGCGATCGGCTTATAGATCACCTCTCCAAAGCCCTCAATCCGCCCAAACAACGTCGCGTTGGAAGCATCGACGAGGCGATGCGTGACTTCAATCTCCCCCGATTGAAGGATTTCCAAGTCGCTCATCGCTTCTTGATCACCTTCGATACCCATTTGCTCGGGGACAGAGATGCCCGTCGAGGTTGAGGGGTAATCCGCAGAATGAACACGGAGCGCGTCCGGAACTGATCACCCGTTCGCTCCGTCGAATGAATTCCTTGGCCTGGCCGAGTGAGAAGAGAACCTTGAGAGAGCCCTCCTCCTCCTCTTGGAGCGAGTTCGCTTCAAAAAGGATTCGATCCGAATCGTCCATCCAGGTCAGGCTCATTTCCCCAAGTGCGAACTCCGATTCCACCGGAGTGGAGAGAGGTCCATCGTCGACCTCGACGGGTCGGAAGATCGCTTGATATCGCGATGAGTCACGCCGACGTAGCTCGCGAAGCAATTCCTGAAGTCTCTCAACTAGGGCGATCGCTTGGCCCTTCTCCATAGCAAAGCTTGTGATTCGATCCTGGTTCGCCACCTGCAAGTAGAACTCACGCTCTCCAGGGAGACCTACCGTTCCGATTATGAAACGCTCGACCGAATCGAAGGAGTACTCCATCACTCGCCACCCAATTGGAACTTCTTCACGGTAGTGGTTGAGTGCGCCACGGGAACCCGGTTGAGATAAGCCAGAGTCGCTGTGTAGTTGAGGGATCCTTCTCTCTCTGTCATAAGGAGCGAATGGGAACCAGGCTCGATCAGGATCTTCTGGAAGGAGTTGAGCGTCCTATCTAGGAGGGTATTGATCAAGATGCGACAGATGTCTCCGTGAGAGACGATCAGGATCCTCTTCTCCGGCCGACCGTGAAGCTCAGTCAGAAGTTCCGTCACACGGGCGGCAGCTGAAGTGAAACTCTCGCCCTTTGGAAAGGTGAAGCCACTCGGATCCTTTTGGATAGACCGCCATTCTGGTCGTCGAGAGAGGACCTTGAGCGACCTACCGCTCCACGAGCCGTAATCCATCTCGATCAATCGCTCGTCGATCCGCGCTTCGCGGGTTGACGCCAATTCGAAAGTCTGCCTGCATCTGAGCAAAGGGGAAGAGAGGACCATCTCTGGATCAAAATTCTTCACCACAGACGAGAGTGCTTTGGCAGCTGATCGACCCTTGCTGGTCAATGGAGTGGGGTCGATCCGCCCCGCCAAGACTCCCTTTACATTGGCGACAGACTCAGCATGCCGGACGATGAGAATGCTCTTTCCCGTTGCCTTCGTCCTCATCTGAGAAGAGTACTTCGGCACCCATCTCCATGTTGTGTCGGAGTTCGGTCTCAAAGGATGCTCACCATAGCCTTACCCCGATGCTCACTCGAACACTTGGAACCAGCGGATTGCACGTCAGCAGGCTTGGCCTCGGCACGATGACATGGGGGCGCGACACTGATGAACATGAGGCTGCTAATCAGCTGAGAGCATTCCTTGACGCTGGTGGCAACCTGATTGACACCGCAGCCGTCTATGGCGACGGCGATAGTGAGCGGGTAATTGGTGGGTTTCTTGGGACGCTTGTGGCTCGCGATGAGATTGTCCTCGCAAGTAAGGCAGGGATCTCATTCAAGGACGGCGAACGGAGGGTGAACAACTCACGCGCCTCACTCTTATCTGATCTTGATCGCTCTATCGCACGACTCGGTGTGGAGAATCTTGACCTTTGGCAGGTACATACCTTCGATCCTGAGGTGCGCCTTGAGGAGACGCTCTCTGCTCTCGATTATGCAGTTGCATCCGGACGTGTTCGCTACGTTGGGATTTCCAATTTCAATGGCTGGCAAAGCGCAAGGGCGATCACCATCCAGAATCCATTCCTCGGAAAAATAGCGATCTCATCAATGCAGAATGAATATTCGTTGCTCAACCGTAAGGTGGAAGAAGAAGTCCTTCCCGCGGCAAAGGAACTCGGCGTTGGTTTCCTTGCTTGGTCGCCTCTTGGACGAGGTGTACTTACCGGCAAATATCAGGAGGGAATGCCGATTGATTCCCGAGGAGCATCACAACACTTCGCCTCCTTCATTGCGCCGTACCTCAACAAACGTGCTCGCACGATCACGCAAGCAGTCATCGTCGCCGCTGAAGCGCTCGCCTTATCACCGCTCGAAGTGGCAATAGCGTGGATCCGAGATCGACCGGGAGTCTCGTCATCCATCGTGGGTGCGCGCACTGGTGCCCAGCTTCGAGGGATTCTGCGCAGTGAAGAGATAGAGCTCCCAAGCCAAGTCCTGCAAGCACTGGATGAAGTTTCCGAGACTCAACCCCTGGAATAGCCCAGCGCGAGAACTCGAGATTCGCCTTAGGCGTTCTTTAGGAAATGATGAAGAGTGCGGACCCCGAAATGGAGTCCATCCACTGGCACCCTCTCATCGACCCCGTGGAAGAGTGACATGAAGTCCATATCTGCAGGGATCTTGAGTGGACTGAAACCAAAACCAGTGATGCCGATATCTGAGAGCGCCTTGTTATCGGTTCCGCCACTCATGAGGTACGGGACTGGAACACCTTCCGGATCCTCAACCCGAATCGCTTCACACATCGCATCCACGAGGGGTCCTGAGAAATCGAACTCCAGCGCCTTGTCTCGAACCAGCATCTCGATCTCAACATCAGGCCCGACTAAGGACTTCATGGTCTGAGTCATCTCATCTTCGAACTCCGGCAAGAAACGTCCATCGACGACCGCGGATGCGCTTTGCGGCACGACATTCGCCTTATATCCCGCCTCCAGCATTGATGGATTAGCTGTGTTCTGTAGCGTCGCACCGATCATCTTGGTCATGCCACCGAAATACTTGAGGTAGCTGCGGAGGTTCTTCGGATCGAAGGTCTCCCCCATCGCCTCAGCAACGTTCTTCATCAAGATCGTCGCAGTTCGAGTGGCGCGTTCCGGCCATGCGAAACTCCCGATGCGCGATAAAGCTTCAGAGAGTTTCACGACGGCATTGTCCGTTGTGATCATCGAACCGTGACTTGCTGTTCCGTGCGCATTGAGCTTCATCCAGTGGATGCCCTTCTCGGCACTCTCGATGAGATAGAGCCTCTTTCCATTCGGCAGTGTCAACGAGAACCCACCCACCTCAGAGACAGCCTCAGTGCAGCCCTCGAATAACTCAGGACGATGCTTGACTAACCATCGACTGCCGAAGATCGAACCTGCCTCCTCGTCCGCGAAGAATGCAAGGACCATGTCGCGTTCGGGTTGGTAACCAGACTGTGCCCAGAGACGGACGATCGCAAGGATCATCGCGTCCATGTTCTTCATATCGACGGCGCCACGCCCCCAGACACAACCATCTTTGATGATTCCGCCGAAAGGATCGACGCTCCAATCATCAGCGTTGGCAGGCACGACATCGATATGCCCATGGAGGACGAGCCCGGGACGCGAGGGATCTCTTCCCTTGATTCGACCGACCACATTGACGCGATTTGGGGCCGTTTCAATGATCTCGTTCGGAATGCCCACCTCACTCAGTAACGATGAGACGTATTCAGCAATTGCCTTCTCATCGCCCTTGCCTTCACCGAAGTTGACGCTGGGAATGCGGATCAACTCCTGACAGATCCGCACCGTCTCGTTCTGCAGTCTTTCCAATTCTTCGTGCGTGAGCTCCATAGGTGAAGGGTATTCCGGCCCGGTGATAGAGTGCGCCCTTGCGTCCGGGTGGCGGAATTGGCAGACGCGCTAGCTTGAGGTGCTAGTGCCCGATAAGGGCTTCGGGGTTCAAGTCCCCGTTCGGACACGCTTGGTTTCATGATTGCCGGGAGGTGAGAGTGGTCACCGCCTCCGATGGTTCCACCAAACGTCCCTTCACTCCTAAAGTTCCTCGCAGCGGTGAGATCGATCTCTCCTCCCTCATCGCGGCGGTTCCCGACTATCCAAAACCTGGAATTCTCTTCAAGGACATCACGCCACTCCTTGCTAATGGTGATGCGCTGACACTCGCTATTGACCTGCTCGCAGAGTTCTTCAGCGTGACTGAGAGTGACGCGATCGCTGGCATTGAAGCAAGAGGATTCATCTTGGGGGCGGCAGTCGCTTCAGCCCTCGGAATCGGATTCATACCGTTGCGCAAACCTGGGAAATCTCCTCGTCCGGTGCATACGGTCCGTTACGCCCTCGAATATGGCGAGGATGAGCTGCAAGTTCATCGCCATCTTCTGGCACCTGGGATGCGCATTGGAATCATCGATGACGTCTTGGCAACTGGCGGGACAGCGGCAGCGAGCATTGAGTTGATTGAAAAGGCCCAATCAGACCCGGTTGGATTTGCTTGTCTTTTGGAGCTTGGGGCACTGGGGGGTCGTGAGAGGCTGGCGAAAAGAGATGCGAATTTGCCTATACACGCTCTCATCGTGCAATGATCTTGCGGTGCTGGCTCATAGAGGAACCCATCTGTGGCTGAGTTGATCTACTACTGCGGCACGATGGATTCTGGAAAGTCCACGCTCGCCTTGCAAACTGCCCATAACCACCGCAGTCGTGGTCGTACCGGATTGATCTTCACATCTCAAGATCGCGCTGGTTCCGGGACCATTTCCTCGAGGTTGGGATTGCGCACTGAGGCAATCGAGGTATCAGCTGGATTTGATATCCATAGATTCGTCGTCGACAAGCTCTCGGTCGGAGAACGTATCGATTATGTGATCTGCGATGAGGCACAGTTCTACTCTGAGGCACAGATCGAAGGACTTGCTCGGATCGCGGACGGCCTAGGAATCGATGTCTATGCTTTCGGCATCCTGACCGACTTTAGGACCCGACTCTTTCCAGGTTCGGCTCGCCTTGTCGAACTTGCTGATCGAGTGCAGACCCTTCAAGTGGAGGCCCTGTGTTGGTGCGGTGAGCGCGCGACACATAATGCCCGAACCATCAATGGCGAGATGGTCACCGAAGGTGATCAGGTCCTTGTAGGTGATACCAGTTCTTCATCAAGCCCCTCCTTGATCGCCTACGAAGTACTCTGCAGACGACATCACATGCGAAAGGTGACGCAAGGAAACGGTGCTCATTCAACTAATCGAGAGACACTGCCCTTCCAATCCAACTCGGGCCTGGATCGTCCTGATGGTGGCGCTACCCGTTAGGACAGGAGCCCTACCGCAATAGGGGCAATTGCTAGCGCCGGAAGTAGATTTCCAATTGCGATCCTTTTGATTCCAAGGGTGTAGAGCGAGATCCCCACCAGCAGAGTTCCCCCAACCACAGTAAGAGCGGTCACTTGATTCCCATCCAAGATCTCACCAAGACCGAATCCGATTGCCGTCCAGGAAAGTTGATAGATCGCAACCGGGATGATTGAGAGTCCAACGCTCCATCCGAAGCTTGCCGTAAAGGCGATCGTGATGAAGAAATCCAAGGTGCTCTTCAGGACGAGGAGTTCGATCCCCTCGCCCATTCCATCACTGATGGAACCAAGGATCGCCATGGGCCCGACCACAAAGAGAACAGATGCGGCAAGGAATCCTTCGACGAATCGTGGATTCTCACTCTTGGAGAATCGTGCTTTCAAGCCCTCCCCGAACTTCGCGATCCGCTCCTCGATTCGCAAAGCGCTACCCACCAAGGCTCCAACCGCCAATGAGAAAAGGATGATGAGAATAGGTATCCCATCGGAGAAGGACTCCTGAAAATCGCTTCGCCAGAAACGAGAGAGAGCATCTGCAGCTGCGATCATGGTGATCATCCCCATGGCCTGGGTGACAAGCTCTCGTACCTGCTCACTGAATTTGCGCCCGACAATCAAACCCAAGAGTGTGCCGCCCATGATTGCAACCACATTCACGAGAGTGCCTAACCCTACAAACATCAGGTCAGTCTAGACTCGTCTCATCATCGTGCCAGAACCCGAAAACCGGATAGAGGCAAGAAAGCGCAAAAGAGTGAATCCTTTGGAGAAAGTGCGGGAGATGTTTCGTCCCCATAGGACGATTCCGCAGATGCCTTGGACTGCATCACATCCTTGGCAAATTGCTCCGTTTCGCATTTTCATCCTCACGCTCGGACTAGCGATCTTCGGGCTTGGCGATGCCCTCCTCATCGAATCCTCGCTAGGCAATTCTCCGTGGTCAGTCCTTGCGCAAGGCATCGCGCTCAAGCTTGGAACCTCGATCGGATGGGCAACCGTGATGGTGGGAGTAATCGTCCTAATTCTTTGGATCCCGCTTCGGCGAAAATTGGGACTTGGCACTGTGTTCAATATCCTCGTCATATCTCTCTTCATAGACATTGGACTTCACCTCTTCCCTCCGAGCTCCCATTGGTTCCAAGGAGTCGGCTATGTCTTCCTTGGCATACTCCTTGTAGGTCTTGGTTCTGCGCTTTATCTAACCTGTGGCCTCGGTGCGGGACCTCGAGATGGCCTGATGACCGGACTCCATGAATTGACGGGTGTGCGGATCGGACGCATTCGTCTCACCCTTGAGGTCATTGTTCTCACCCTTGGCGCAATCCTGGGCGGCACCATTGGCATCGGCACGGCTCTCTTCGCGCTCTTTGTAGGGCAATCCGTCGCCATCTGGTTGGGTGTCGTAGCACGTTCTACCTCACGGTAGCCCATAGCGTTAAGTCCTTCCCCAGCAAGCCTCCATAAACCCTTCCCCCGGGGTCGAAAACACCCCCGTCACCAAAACAGAAAGGGTAAGTCCGTGCTCGATTCATATTTCAAGATATCGGAACGTGGCTCTACCGTCGCTCAGGAAATCCGAGGTGGCGTCGTCACCTTCTTCACGATGGCCTACATCGTGGCGCTCAACCCACTCATCATCGGGTTGGCGCAGGATGCCGATGGTAAATACATCGGAGGAGGAGACGCTCCCAATCTTGCATTGGTTGCCGCCGCCACCGCCCTGATCGCTGGAGTCATGTCCATCCTCATGGGAGCTGTTGCGAATTTCCCGCTAGCACTCGCAACTGGTCTCGGTCTCAATACATTCGTCGCAGTTGGCATCGCCTCGCAGATGACGTGGGCCGATGCAATGGGCTTGGTGGTTCTTGAAGGAATCATCATCACAATCCTGGTGCTCACCGGATTCCGTGTCGCTGTCTTCAAGGCTGTTCCAACTCAGCTGAAGATCGCGATTTCAGTCGGTATCGGTCTCTTCATCGCGCTCATCGGATTGGTCGACGCGGGCTTCGTACGCCGTACCGGTCAAGGTCCCGTCCCTGTCACTCTTGGTGATGGTGGCGAACTTGTCGGATGGCCTGTCATGGTCTTCGCCCTTGGTCTCTTCCTGACCATCGGCCTCATGGTGAAGAAGGTCAAGGGCGCACTCTTGATCGGAATCGTGATCGCAACCGGCGTTGCCGTAGCGCTCGAATCCGCATTCAAGATCGGTCCAAGCTTCATTTCACCGACAGAATCAAATCCGAAGGGATGGGGCCTCAACATCCCAGCTCTTCCTGAAGAAGTCGTAGCTGTCCCAAGCTTCGATCTCCTCGGGCAGTTCAATCTCTTTGGTTCGTTCAGCAACATCGGGTTGATCACGGTTCTTCTCTTGATCTTCACACTCCTTCTTGCTGACTTCTTTGACACGATGGGCACGATGACTGCTATCGGTCACGAAGCGGGACTGGTCGACAAGGATGGAAACGTTCCCAACGCGGATCGAATCCTTCTCGTCGACTCCCTTGCTGCAGCAGCAGGTGGCGCAGCCTCTGTTTCATCGAACACCTCATACATAGAGAGTGCGTCAGGAGTCGGTGAAGGTGCTCGAACTGGCCTAGCATCGATCGTCACGGGAATCCTCTTCCTATTGACTACTTTCCTCGCTCCACTCGTTTCGATCATCCCTTACGAAGCAGCAACTCCAGCTCTGATCATCGTCGGTTTCTTGATGATGACTCAGATCAAGGAGATCGATTGGCAAGACTATGGAATCGGAATTCCTGCTTTCTTGACGATCATCCTGATGCCATTCACCTACAACATCGCTGTCGGTATTGGCGCAGGTTTCGTAAGCCACGTCGTGATACGCCTCGTTCAGGGCAAGATCAAGGATGTGCATCCACTCTTGCTCTTGGTCTCGGGACTATTCATGATCTATTTCCTTTCCTCACCGATCAATACTTGGGTCGGTTAGTCCAAGGAATATCGAAGGGCCCGAGGAGACTCGGGCCCTTCTCTTTTCACCAGTCGATCTTGTGATCGAGAAGTGCGTTGACCTTTGAGAAAGGTTTCGAACCGAAGAATCCCCGATGGGCCGAGAGGGGACTCGGGTGGGCGCTAAGGATCGCGCGATCGCCGAAAGATGGTTGCACCGATTGGGCTGACTTTCCCCAAAGCAATCCGACTGCCCCACGATTCGCTGCCTCCGTAATGATCTGACTCGTGATCCGCTCCCATCCAAGTCCCGAGTGAGCGTTGCTTTCACCGACCTTGGTAGAGAGGCAACGATTGAGGAGGAGGACTCCCTGCTCCTGCCAAGAAAGTAGGGAGGGTGCTGGGTCTTCTCCCCCAACATCATCTCGCCGTTCTTTGAAGATGTTTCGCAGCGAACCCGGAAGCGGGCGAGTCGAGTTAGAAGCTGCGAAGGCTCTTCCGATTGCGTGCTGTGGATCTGGGTATGGATCTTGCCCCAAGATCACTACACGTACCTCATCGGGCCCAAGATCAAGAGCGGCAAAGATCTGATCGCGTCGCGGTGAGAGCTGGAATCCAGCCTCCTCCTCTCTTCGTAGAGATGCATCGATGGAATTGATCAACTCTTCGAAAGGAAGAAGCAATGTTCGCCAAGCCGGCGGTATCAACTCAAATAGCGCGAGCGAAGTAGCGACCAAGATGCGACCCGAGTTGTAGCGGTATTCCGTAAAGTTCAGAGAGCATCTCGCTCGTCAATGTCGCTCCAATCGGCCCTTGTGCAAAACTCCTACCCGATTTGAGAACAAGAATGTGGCTCGTACCTGCAGGGATCTCTTCGAGATGATGCGTTACGGTGATCGTGGCAGGAGCAGAAGGATCCGCCGCGAAGGCAGAGATGCGCTGCAAGAGATCCTCCCGGCCGCCTAGGTCAAGACCCGCCGCGGGTTCATCCATGAGAAGCAATTCAGGATCCGGCATGAGGGCACGAGCGATCATCACTCGCTTCTTCTCCCCTTCGCTCAATGTGAAGAAGAGGCGATCGCGCAATTCCTTGACACCTAGCGTGGCCAAGAGTGCACTACTGCGAGATTCATCCCAAGGGTCATACTCCTCGTTCCAGCGGCCGAAAACCGCATAGGCGCTTGAAAGGACGATGTCCCCGACTCGCTCATCCTCGGGCAAAAGTGAGAGAAGAGATGCTGAGGTCATACCCACTCTCATCTTGATTTCGGCGCTATCGACCCGACCCAAAGTGTCCCCCAGGATGGAGACAGAGCCGCTACTCGGGAAAAGGTAACTCGAAAGAAGCGATAGCACGGTGGTCTTGCCAGCGCCGTTGGGGCCGATGATCACCCAGCGCTCACCTATGTTGACGCTCCACGAGAGGCGATCGATGATCGCCTTACCTGAGCGGAGGACCGTAACGTCCTCGAGTGCGACCAAAGGTGGCATAGGAGAGAAAGATAGCCTGCTGGATAGGCTTCATCAGTGAAGTACCGACTTCTCCTCATGGACATGGACTCCACGCTCATCAACGAAGAAGGAATCGATTTGCTCGCCGCTCAAGCGGGGGTTGGCGAGGAAGTTGCGCGGCTCACAAGCGAGGCGATGGCTGGTGAGTTGGACTTTTCAAGTTCGCTCCGGCAGCGCGTCTCACTGCTCAAAGGGCACTCATCAGCCTTACTTGAAGGCGTTACGCAGTCACTATCGCTAACTGAGGGAGCGCCTGAACTCATCTCCACTCTGCGCTCCCGAGGATGGCGCATCGGGGTTGTCAGCGGTGGATTTCACGAGATCATCGATCCATTTCTTGCACCGTTAGGGATCGATTTCATAAGGGCCAACCACTTTTCGATCGCCGAAGGAGTCCTGACTGGTGAAATCATCGACCCCATCATCGGTCCAACCGAGAAGGCGCTTGCGCTGGAGGAGTTCGCATATGCTCATGGCATCGAACTATCGGAGACTGTGGCAGTTGGTGATGGTGCGAATGATCGAGATATGTTGCGAGTGGCCGGGCTTGGCATCGCCTTCTGCGCGAAAGAAGCTCTCAAAGAAGTGGCCGATGTGGTCGTGGAACGGCGCGACCTGAGAATCCTCCTCGACTCCATCTAAGCCTTGCGGGCTTAGAGACGGCAGGAATGAATCTCTGTGATCAGAATTCCGCGCGCCCCCATGCCATAAAGACGATCCATGATCTGATGCATCTCCCTTCGCGGCACCATGGCTCGAACAGCGAACCACCCCTCCTTCTGTAGCGGTGAGATGGTCGGTGACTCGAATCCAGGTGTCACCTCACATGCAGCAATGAGATTCTCCTGTGAAACGTCATAATCGATGAGCACGTACTGCCTGGCGAAAACAACACCCTGTAGGCGCCGAATCAGGAGATCAAAGCTCGGATCCTTCCCTCTCGCTATCAAAATGGCGGTACTAATCGAGAGTGGTTCACCAAATGCGACCAGACCCGCTTGCCTAAGCGTGCTCCCCGTTGCGACGACGTCGGCAATCAGATCTGCCACCCCAAGTCGCACGGCGCTCTCTATCGCACCATCAAGCTCAACAATGGTGGCGTTGATTCCGGCTTTCTTGATGTATTCATCAACGAGACGAGGATAGGAGGTGGCAATCCGCATTCCCTTGATGTCGACAAGCGATCGGATGCCACTTCCGTCTGGAGCTGCAAAACGCATGGTGCTTCGACCGAATTCCAAGTCCAAAATCTCCTGAGCTGACGCTCCACTGTCCAGAAGTAGATCTCGACCTGTTATCCCAAGATCAAGTTCGCCACTTCCGACATAGGTAGCGATATCGCGTGGCCTTAGATAGTAGAACTCAATCTCGTTCTCTGGATCTAGAAAGATGAGATCCTTCGAATCACTTCGTTGTCGGTAACCGGCGGAGCGGAAGATCGAGATAGCAGGTTCTGCCAAAGAACCCTTGTTTGGAAGCGCAACCTTCAACGGCACGATCTCCTCCTAGAGTCTTTCAAAAACGGCGTTGAGTGGTAGACGCTTTGCCACCATCAGTACCTGAATGTGGTAAATCAGTTGACTGATCTCCTCCGCGAGCTCCGCTTCACTCTGACTCTCTGCAGCAAGCCAAACCTCTCCGGCCTCTTCCAACACCTTCTTGCAAATCTCGTGAACGCCAGCGTCCAGTAATTCGACTGTTCTGGAGTTTGCTGGCCGGTCTCGTTCTCGTTCAAGGAGCTCTGAGAAGAGCGATTCGAAGGTCTTCATCGCACGATTCTACTTTCTTCCGAGCTCTGCGCGCTTTCGCAATTCATCCACCATCGCTTTTGGATCCTCGCTTCGATAGACAGCGCTTCCTGCAACGAAGGTATCTGCCCCAGCGTCAGCGGCCTCCTCGATGGTAGACAAGGCGATTCCACCATCTACCTGGAGCCAACAAGATTCTCGGCCTGACTCGAGAAGCGCTGATCGGATCTTGGAAACCTTCGGCATCATTTCCGCCATGAAGCTCTGTCCGCCGAAACCTGGCTCAACCGTCATCACAAGGACCATATCGATTGACTCCAAGTGCGGGATGAGTACCTCTGCAGGAGTCTTGGGCTTGAGGGCGACTCCCCTTCTCACGCCGTGTTCACCGATACCTCGAAGCGTGGTGTCGAGCTCCTTCGTCGCCTCGAAATGAACCGTCACCGAGAAAACGCCATCGTCCTTCATTGCGGCATACCGTGGACCCCAGTGATCCGCATCTTCGACCATCAGATGAAGATCGATTGGAAGGGATGAGGATCGAACTATCTCGCGGGTCCGTGATTCGTCATAAGTGAAGTTGGGCACGAAGCGATCATCCATGATGTCGAGATGGATGAAATCAGCTGCACCCTTGACTCGATCGATCTCCTCTTTGAGGCGATCTTGGTCCGCATTGAGCACGGAAGGACAGATCCTGATCATGATTTCCTTTGAAGCATGGCCATAAACATAGCATCCGTTCCATCACGGGCAGTGAGGAGTTGCAGGCAGCCATCAGTATCAATCGCGGCCAAGATATGAGATTTTGCTCCGAGCGGAAGCATTTCTGCATTGATCGTCTCAAGCGAAAATTCACGATGACGAGCCAGGAAGTCCTTCGCCTGCGCCTTCGTCTCCATGAGATGCGGCGAACATGTGACATAGAGAATGAGGCCATCTTCCGCGACAATCTCTGAAGCCGCATCCAGAATCTCTCGTTGAAGTC